>ERZ779737.182-NODE-182-length-64562-cov-6.668377_pt1 | contig 64562 bp, 59 predicted proteins | sample MGYA00511889_ERZ779737 | MGnify/ENA primary metagenome ERZ779737 (study PRJEB29588, sample SAMEA2163575) | human gut metagenome | biome: human gut; feature: human-associated habitat; material: faeces | place: Denmark | collected 2008/2010 ... | reverse complement strand
AAAAAATCCCGCAAATATTTAAATTATTTTGGGACATTTTCAAAAATTATTGACACCAATCACTTTTTAATAATTAATAAAATCATGAAAAATAACACACTATACCATTTGCAATATATTTAACCAATTTTTCTTGATATTCTTCACTTTGAAGCAAATATCTATCATCTGGATTAGATAAAAAACCTGTTTCAATCAACACACCAGGAACATTAATTTGCTTATACATATAATATTCATTATTTTTCTTTTCATCACGAACCAACTTAGAATGCTCTTTTAAAGCATTAGTTAAAGTCTTAGCAATAACCTCATTTTCCTTTACTCTATCATTGTAAAAAATCTGTATTCCCCTCCATTTATCACCAATAATAAAATTCTGATGTATAGAAAGATATATATCAGCTTTAGACTTATTAATCAAAATAGCCCTATTTGTTAAATCATTTTTCTTTCTACCTACCTTAGTAACAGATAAATCCTTATCACTATCCCTTGTTAAATAAACTATTGCCCCTCTAGAAATTAATTCCTTTTCAAGTTTTCTAACTAACTGTAAATTTATATCCTTTTCTAAAATGTCATTATATGAAGAACCTGCATCAACGCCACCATGACCAGCATCTAAAAATATAATTTTACCTAACAATTCATATCCATTTATCAAAGCATTAACTTTAGATAAAAAAGAAACAAAAACAAAAAAACACATAATCATTATTAATCCATACTTTTTCATAATAAATTATATGCCAAATTATAACATATATAAAAGAAAAAATGGTTTTATAACCATTTTTAAAACTAATTTAAAGCATCTTTTAGTTTAGTTCCAGCTTTAAAGTTAGGAACAACTCTAGCTGCAATTTTAACTTCTTCACCAGTTTGAGGATTACGTCCAGTACGAGCTTCTCTTTTCTTAGCAGAAAAAGTACCAAATCCAACTAATGTTACTTTTCCTTCTTCTTTTAATCCTTTTTCTACTCCTTCTAACATAGCATCAAGAGCTCTAGCTGCATCTGCTTTTGTTAAATCTGCTTTTTCAGCAATATAATCTACTAAACTTGCTTTTGTCATTATATTTATACCTCCATCCTTTACTAAGCACATACTATGCTTATGAATATAAATTAACACAAATATACAATAAAATCAAGCATTTTACATATTAATTACACAAAAAATAAAAAAGTGTATTTTAAAAAAAGAAGTGCACAATTGTTGTGCACTAAGATTTATAACATGATATAATATCTTTCAAGCAATTTATTTGTCATTAAAGGAGGTATTAGAAATGGCAAATTATTGTCATCTATCTTATGAGGATAGAAAAAATATAGAAGATGGATTAAATGAAAATAAATCCATAAATCAAATTTCAAAAGAAATAAATAGATCTCATTCTTCTATCTTAAGAGAAATAGATAGAAATAAAAAATATTCTGAACCATCAGCTTGGAATAATTATAAAATTAATCATTCTGATTTAGTTTTATCTTGTGAAAGATTAAAACATTCTCCATATGTTTGTAATGGATGTAAATCTAGAAGTGGTTGTAGAAAAGTAAGATGGACTTACTATGCAAGAGAAGCAGATAATTCCTATAAAGAAGTTAAAAGTGAAGCTAGAAAAGGTATTAATCTAACTGCAGAAGAAATATATAAAATTAATAGTATTCTTACTCCTCTTATAAAAAAAGGACAAACTATTAATCATTTATACATTAATCATCCTGATATTTTAGATTTTTCAAAACCTTCATTTTATAACTATGTAAATAATGGCGTCTTTGAATTTAGCCCTTTAGATTTTCCTAGAATTGTTAAATATAAGAAAAGAAAGAATTCTAAAAACCGTAGAACTAGAAAAGAAAGAGAAATATTGATAAACAGAAAATATGATGATTTTCAGAAATTTATAAGTAATCATCCTGATTTTAATATTGTAGAAATGGATACTGTTGAAGGATTAAAAGATGAAAATGATTGTTTTCTTACTCTTTTATGGAGAAAATCTAAATTTATGCTTATTTTTAAATTAGAATCTCAAACCTCAGAAGAAGTATCAAGAATATTTAATATACTTCAAACATTAATACCATATGATGATTATAAACGATTATTTGAAGTTATTTTAACTGACAATGGTCATGAGTTTTTTGATGTATTAAATATAGAATGTATGCACTCTACTGGTGAACAAGTAACTAAATTATTCTTTTGTGATCCTCATATGTCATGCCAAAAAGGCATGATAGAAAAAAATCATAAATTTATTAAGTATATACTACCAAAAGGGTCTTCATTCAAAAATATTACCCAAGAAGATTGTGATTTATTTATGAATAATATAAATAGTTTATGTAGAGATTCGCTAAATGGAAAATCTCCATATGAAGCTATGTTATTTCTATGTGATGAATATGTTTTAAAATCTCTTAATTGTTATTATATTAAACCTGATGAAGTTATCTTAAATGATTCATTATTAAAGTATTAATTTTTTTTCTTTTATTTTTTGTTAATATTAAAAGATTTATTTTTAAATTGGTAGTCAAGACCGCGTAGCGTTCATTTTAGTCTTTACTCCAATTTATAAAATAAATATAATTTCAAAACAAAAAAAATAAAAAGATATTTATAAGCGTTCATTATAAATATCTAATTGACAAATAAATTGCCTAACATTAAAAAATAAAATTTAATGTAGATATGTGCACTTAGTTTTAAAAATGCCTCCAAATCTACACTTTTTGACGTGGAATAAAATTTCCTTGTCGTATATTAATATAACATATTTATCAAAAATAGTCCAATTTATCAAAAATAAATAGTTATAAGCCATTGAAAAATGTGCACTTTCTATTGAAAATACACATTTTATAGTAAATTGCACTTATTTGTGCACTTTAGATTGATTTAATGAAAAATAAAAAAGTTCTATTTCTAGAACTAAATTACTATTGCAATCATGGTAGAACTACCTTTATTAATAATTTTTGTAAGTGTCTGACATAGTTTATACCTTACACTTTCAGGCATCATAGATAGTTTAGCTTGAATTCCCTCTTGGACAATAACATCTAGACTTCTTCCAAATATTTCACTCTTCCAAATATCATTTCCTTCTTTATTATTAGTCAAATAATTTATTAATTCCTTACTCTGAAGTTCACTACCTATAATAGGTTCAAACGTAGACTCAACTTCAACTTTAATCATATGTATAATTCGTACATAAAGGATGCTCCCCATGTTTAAATGTAATACCGTAGTTATTTCCGGTATTTAACACAACTCTTAGAGATATGTAATTATTATCGTTTAATTTATAAACTTCAATTTTTTCTAAAAATTCATATATCAAACTATCAATATCAGCATTTTCATATTTAAGTTTCTCTAAAGCTTTCTTTTTAACTTCCTCTAAGTATTTATAATTATTTAATATACTTTTACTTTTTGCTTCTAAGTTATTTATTTCTGTTTTAAGTTTCTTGATATTAGCAATTATGTCATCACTTTGTTTTTTAAAGTCATCTTCTGTTATTAACTCTTTAACTATTAAATCAAGTATCTTAGATTTACTCTTTTCAAGTATATTTATTTCTTCCTTTTTCTTTTCAATATCTTTAGAATAGTCTTTGTTATCTTCAATAGTCTTATATTCTTTAATTAAATCATCAACAATAGAAACATTAGATATATACTTTAATATTGATTTGCCAACTATTTCTTTAATCTCATCATCATATAATATTGGACCATCACAGCCTTCTGTATTATATTTTAAGAAATGACTGCATCTCCAAGTAATAACAACCTTTTTCTTTTTACCGCTACTTATTTGTTTCTTTCTTCTAAAAGTAATATTATGATTCATACAAAATATCTTACCACTAAAAGGATATCTATTTTGATATACTTCTTTATGAGTGCTAAATCTATCACTTCTTGATTTAACTATAACTTGTGCTTTTTCCCATAGTGCTTCAGATACTATTGGTGGAACATTTACATTATCTTCATAAAGTTTCCAATCTTCCTTATCAATATCAACTCTTTGTTTAGTGTGATAGTCGATTACTCTGGTTTTATTGCCACAATAATAACCTTTATATTTAGGATTAGTAAGTATATATTTAATTGTACCTTGAGAAAATGGTTTACCTTTTTTATTTAATATTCCTTCTTCAGCAAGTTTATTACCAATACTTCTCATACCAATATGTTCGTTTACATACATATCATATATTTTTTTAATAATTTCAGCTTCTTCTGGTACTATTACTAATTTACAATTATCTTTTTTATAACCCCATATAGCATCATTACCTAATACCTTACCATTTTCAATAGAACGTTGGAATCCAAATTTTACTCTTTCAGATAATTTTCTTACTTCTTCTTGTGCAATAGAAGCCATTATAGTAAGTCTTAATTCAGAATCATTATTAAAGGTATTTATATGGTCATATTGAAAAAATACTCCAACACCATATTCAAGTAGCTTTCTAGTGAAAGAGATACTATCTAAAGTATCTCTCGCAAATCTAGAAATCTCTTTTGTTATGATAAGATTAAACTTGCCTAATTTAGCATCTCTAATCATTCGTTTAAAAGAATCTCTTTTATTAGTTGATGTACCACTAATACCTTCATCAACATAACCCTCTACAAAAGTCCATTTACTGTTTTCTTTAATATAATTTTCATAGTAAGTTACTTGATTTTCTAATGAGTTTAATTGTTCGTACTTATCAGTTGAAACTCTCGCATAATAAGTTACTTTAAGAGGTAATTCATAGATAGAAATACCTTCAGCAAGAGCGTTTCTTATATCAAATAAAGTAAGCATTAGGTATACATCTCCAATTCACTTGTTAAGGAGTGTATTTTCTCTAACAAATTATTTTCAACTAATTCATAATATTCTTTTGTAATAACTTCATCAATATACAAATTCTTATTTAAGATTAATTGTACTTTAAATCTACTAATTCTATCAACGATACTCTGAGATATATTCTTGTTCATATAAATTCCTCCTAACTAAATCTATTCTTACTAATTAAATAATATGATTACTATTACCTAATTCCTCTTGAGCATAATATTATGTCGTGCTTTTAAGAAAAAGTAAATCTATAATTATTCATTATCTATTGAATTATCTTGCTGTTTTTCATAAGATTTAACGATTTCATATATGTCTTCAGCATTATTAGTTTTTTCTTTTAAATCAAACATAGTATCAACATCACTTTTATCTATACTATTTCTTAAAGCTGTAAAGAATTCTGTATGTATATCTGCTACAAATTGTTTTTTTATTTCAATATCATTTTGACCAATTAAATATTTATTTAACATTTCAAATTTATCAATAACGACATTAATATTTGAATTAATCATAACTGAAGAAAATGATAAAACTTTTAATAATTCATTTAAGTTATCATCTCCACAAATAATACTTAATATCTCTTGATTGTTTATATATTTATTAAAACCATCAATATACATGTGATTACTTTTAAAATTTACCCCATCTTTTAATAAAGTATTTAACCATTGCTTATAAGCATTTATGATAATTTTTCTTGCTTCCTTCTTTGAATCATCATAATTATATTTATTGGCATCATACAAAATATTATATCGAGCATATTCTAAATAGTATCTACTATCTTTTAGAATCATATCAAGCCAAATTTTTACATCCTTTAAAATATCTCTAAAGTTAGAATAATAATTATTAATATAACTCTTCATACAAGGACTATTATGACACCAAAAGAAGATTCCATTATAATTTGCACTTTGTCTCATCATATCATGAGATAATTGTTTTATTAAATCTAATTTTGTATTTATCATTTTTAATTTCCTTCTTTCATTTATTTAAATATTCACGCAAGCACAAGACTTTTTATTCCTAATTATTGTTTTCTTCATTGTCAGTAGAAAAGTGTTCTAAAACAGATGATAAAGCATCTAAAAAATTTTTATAGAATTTATCCTTTATAACTTTTATTCTATCTTTTTGATATTTATCTATCTTATTATCACTAATGGCTGACACTAAATTAATAATATCTATTTCCGATAACAAAGCCTTTAAAAAATCCTGATAATTACTATCTAACTTTGCTTCATAAATAGTCAACATGTTATTAATATCATTTTTATTTGAAAAAACTTCTTCTAAAACTAATTCCGTCTTTTTGGCCATGAACAAACTCCTCACATATTAAATAATTCTATCTTTATCCTTTTCATCTAACAAATAATAGTCATAAGGATAACTACAAGCAGCTTCCCAAGAATACATATCAAATTTATTTTGAAGGTTTGAAAATGTATTTTTTAAAACTAATCTTTCGTCTTTATATGGTAAGTATTTTACATTACTTAATATATTACTAACATATATAAAATAATCATCTATACTTTTTATTATTTTTTGAGTTTTTTTAACTAATTTTTCAACATCATTATCCATCAATAAAATCTCTCTTTCTCTAATTTAATATTAAGTATTAGTGCAAGGAATAGGGAAAGTCTAGCAAGCCTCATCCTTATTCCATTACATTAATTACTTATAATTGCTACAAGTATAGTGTTATAAACTTATAGGGCTGGAGTACAGGAGTCATTCTGTATACATATTTAAGGTAGTTATAGTCTCTTGGGACACCATACCTTTCTATCCATACCATGAATACCTCTTTTACAGCATATTGATATATACTTATTAACCACTCTATGTTGGTACTTACTCCATAATAGTTGTAATAACCTCTTAATTTAAGATTAACTAATTTAATTAGTGTTTCCATTTCTAGGTATCTATATTGTTCTACACACTCTTTGATAGCTTCATATTTCTTTGGTATGTTTTCTTCTTTAATCTTCATACCTAATTTAATATTTCCTCCATCTTTGTAGTTATATATATTAAAACCTAAGAAGTCAAATGTTGCTTTTGTTTCTTCTTTAAGTCCAAAGCTAAATATTCTTGTCTTTTCTTCTTGTAATTCAAGGCCAAATATTTCTAGTCTTTGTCTTATTCTAATATTAGCTGTTTCTCCATCTGTTGGCTTTTCGAATAACATTATGAAGTCATCTGCATATCTTATTAGATAGCATTCCCCTTCAGCTTCTTTCTTAAAGTTATTTTCAAACCATTGGTCCAATACATAGTGTAGATATATGTTTGCTAACACTGGGGACATATTTCCTCCTTGTGGTGTTCCTGTTTCGCTTGGTTTTGGAATCCCTTGCTCCATTACTCCTGCTTTCAGGAATCTCTTAACATATTCTATAAAGTGTCTATCTTTAATAATCATCTTTAATAGTCTCAATAGTACTTCTTGATTAACATTATCAAAGAACCCTTTTATATCAGCTTCTACTATGTAGTTAACTTTCCCACTGTAAATTGCTTCGCACAATTTATTTAGGGCTTGATGACAATTTCTTTTAGGTCTGAAGCCATAAGAACAGTCTAAGAATATTGGCTCATATATGTTATTTAATATATCTGCTATTATCTTTTGTACTATCTTATCTTCATAGCTGGGTATTCCAAGTTCTCTTATTTTGCCATTGGCTTTTGGTATTCTTGCTCTTCGTACTGGTTTAGGATAGTATTCAAACTTCTTCATCTTGTTTAATAGGTTATTTAAGTTTGCTTCTAGACTTTCTTCGTATTTGAACTTACTTATATCATCTACGCCTGAGGCTTTCTCACCATCCATTTGTGCATGTGCTTCTTTCATTGATTTAATATTAATATATCTCATCAATCCTTGTACCTTATGATACTTTGCCATCTGATTTTGAATTTCAGGTATTACCACCACTTTGACCACCTCCATGTGCGGCATTGGTTATAGTTCCTGGTATTCCTCTTTTCCTATGCCTCTAGCGAAGCATAGTTATGTAAAACCACTCCAATACATATCATGTCTCATAACTAATTAACCTCGTTATAGTCTTTTAAGACTTGATACTTATTTTCATAATCTGGAATCTTTAACAAGTAAGCTTTCTTACCTTTAAGTTTCATCAAACTATTAAATAGGTTATCATCTTCAACTTCAATATTAAACTTATTTAATATATCGATTAATTCATTATAAGAAAAATACTTAGCTCTACCTGCAAAATAATAGCAAGCATCAATTCTCATTTTGTTTTCATCTAACGTTTCAGCTATTAAATCTATATAAGGTGTATAATTCTCATTTATCTTAAATACTACATCTAATATAGTGACTCTATAAAGAGTTTCACATTTTAGCATCTCTTTTCCTCCTTTCTTGCTACAAGTCTATCAAATGGTCTTGCAAAAACTTGATTTAAGCATTAATTTGATATACAATAATACTCAAATTTTGGAGGCAAATTATGTTTTTTGTAAAAAATATTATTAGTGGTAGTTTTAATATTAAATATAGTAAAGCATTTAATTCATTTATGTTAACTAATGAAAAAAGCAAACAATGCAATTATACAGAATATAAATTTTTTAGTGATGAAGATGAAGTAAAATTATTACTTCAAATTTACAAAATTGGAGAAAGTTTCAATAAACTTATAAAAAAACAATTAACAACATTTACAAGTGATAAATACTATATTAATTATGATGTTATATATAGATATGTATGTGATTTAAAAAAGTCAAATGATTTAAAATATTCCTCTTATCTTTTATACAATATTTATAAAAGCTTAATTGTTAATTTTAAGCTGAAGGAGATTATCGAAATTGAATTTCCTTTTCGCTTCAATAACGAAGGAATATATTCAGGAGATTTCTTAATTGATTATATTGATGATAGTAAAAACCAAATATATATAGATAAATTAGTAGAAACAATATTAGAAATTCTAAATAAAAAAAAGGGAACCCCAATAAATATGAGTTCATGTAATATTTCATCATTTATATTTGATTATGATATTTCAAAATATATTAATAATAATTTTAGTGGGGTTAGAAATGAATATAGAAATCTAATACGTGCTTTAATAAAGTTATGCAATAAATTTGGTATTCCACTAATGGTAAATTTAATTAAAGAAGAAAAAAATAAAATACTAGATTTACCATCAAATAAAAGAATAGAAGTTAAACAATATAATTATCCACAATTAAAAGAATTTAATAGAACATATAACAATAAAATTTATATCTACTCTAATGAATTAGTAATTAAAAATGTTGAGATTAATTTAAATGATTTTATTATTGAATGTTACTATTTATATCATCTTTTCTCTTTGAGTAATGACTTACTCACTAAAAATTATAATATCTATGAAAATGGCAATGATGATTCACTATACGAAAGTTATACTAATAATGAAAAAAGATACAAATATTTACAAAATCAACTCGAAAAAATATTTTTCTATCATTATACAGACTTAGACCATCCTTTTGACTTAAAATATATAGAAAAAAAATTATCTAGCAAAATAGATAATTTTAAACAAAATACCATTGATAATTTAAAATGTAATAATATTAAAATAAGCAATTACTATAATGAAAATAGAATAGAATTAAAGAATAAGACAAATAATTATGAATTAAAGTTAAAAACTTACTCATCAATTTCAACTGCTGTATTATATTTATTGTTGGATAAATATTATAATAAAATTATACTTAATGAGTATAATCAAAAATGTTATCATTGCAATACTAATGCAGAAAAGTTACATAGATTAAGATTCGAAAATAATATTTATGATATATCAATTTATCTATGCAATGGTTGCTTTAAAAAATGGTCTAACAAATGTAATAATCAACGGGTTAAAAAATCTAATTCAAAGAACTCAATTAACCTCTGAATAATTATTTTCTTTTAACTCTCTTTTATACTTATAGTATGAACCTCTGGATATACCGCATATTTTCATAACCTCATCATCAGAATTACTACCGTTAAAATCTTTACTATTCTTTTTAATTATCTCCTTACAATGTACTTCTTTCTTTGAAGTATATTTTTTTCCTTTAATACGTCCTATCTGCTTCCCATTTAGCTTAGCTGTGAGTAGTCCTTCAGACGTTCTCTTGTGAAGATAATCAACTTCATCTTGTGCCTTTTGAAAACCTAACTGTATTTGTTCCTTAGCAAGTAGCATTAGATATTTCTTAACAGCTTCTAATATAATATCTACATTAGTCCCTGTCATTGGTATATCAGTACTTAGAGCTTTTCTATATACATCTGTATTAATATGTTTATCCTTCAAAAATACAATATTAACACCAAGATTAAATAATTCTTCGTATAAAGCAAATCCTTCTTCAGCATTTCTACTCATACGAGATACTTCATCAAATACTAATGTTACATTAGTCTTATTAGTTATATCTTTCTTAATTTGATTAACTAAGTTTTCCATTTCTTTATTTCCTTTAAATGTAGTACCAGTATATTTAATTTTGATTATATAAGCTTCTGGATACTCTTTTAAGATATTCCTAATTTGTCTATCTAATTTCTGCTGGGGAGTTGAGATCCTTGCCACGGCAAATATTTTTTCTTTCATTACAAAACCTCCTATTAATTAGTATTGAAATAAGCGACCATTTTTTCTGACACACAGAATATTATTTCCAACTATTAATAATTAACTCAATTTTAATGCTATTCAAGCACACGTTTATTTTAATACTAATAATTAAATTTGAGAGCCCCTAAATTATTTAATAATAGACATTCCTTTTAATATAAAATCCTGAGTTGTTTTATCAAGCTTATCTAATCCCATTAATTTAAACAGCTCTTTGTGTTTTTCCTTTTGAGTTTCTTTATATATTTCTCTCATTTCTTTTGGTGTTACATTTAACTTTTTACATTCAATATTAAACAGCAATTCATCATAATCCTTTCGCGTAACATAATAATTACCACCGAGTAATACTCCTCTAAGTTCATTTCTTTTTATCATACGTCTTAATGTAGCTGTAGAAAGACCAATAGCATTACTTATAGTTTTTAATCTAATTAACTCTGTATTCATATAGTTCCTCCTAAAAATCGTAAACTGTCATATACTTTGACTAATTAACATATATTATCATTAATTATCATTTACTTTCATAATTAATATATAAACAAAATACAAAATAAAAGATAGTAAATTATACTATCTCAAATTAAAACTTATCATTGCTAAGTGTATGAAGTTTCTCATAGCTACTTGATATTACTACATTAAAGTCTTTATCTTTATATTCTTCTTTAACTTTTGTAATTGCTCTTATAGATTCTTCTAATACTTTTTCATCTTTTGTTATTATTACAAAAGTAATATCTTTTTGGTCTTTAATCTTCTCATAAGGTATTACACCATCTTTAATTTCTATAACATCCTTTTTATTAATCACAACTTATTCCTCCTTTTTTATATTATTATTTACTACACTTATATTCAAATGTCTTATGATATAATTTGTCTGGTGAATCACAAGCAATAGATATTCCATATTCTCCAGTATCAGTATATTTTATATAACTAGAAAACTTACAGGTTGTTTTATTAATACTATAACCATGTTCATTAGCATAATTAGTTTTTGAAGTATCAACAAAATAACTAAGGTCATCACAACTAACTAAATTATCTGAACTATCACTTTCATTGTTTTTATTTATATTTATTATAATAAATATTACCAATAATACAAATATGATAGGCACAATTTTTTTAATAAATGGATGTATATATATTTGACTATTATTTCCTATTTTATATCCACAATGAATACATACATTTGTAGTATCACTTATTTCTTTATTACACTCAGGACATTTCATTAATGCCATATCACACCTCCATATATCAAAGTGAAACTTTGATATAATAAAAGTATAACATAAAATCAATTTTTCTCAAAGTGGTACTAGGTTATTTTCTCAAAGTCATACTTATATAATTTTATTATGAGGTGGTAGAAATGTCTAGTAAAGAAAAAGAAATAGATATAAGGGAAGTATTCAGTCAAAATTTAAAATACTATAGGATTAAATCTAATATATCACAAGAAAAACTAAGTGAAATAGTGGGATTAACAGATAAATATATCTCTGATTTAGAAAGACAACTTTATGACCCTTCACTTAAAACTATTGATTCATTAGCAAAAGCATTAAATATTGAAACATATTTATTACTTAAATATGATGACACTCACAAAGATGTTCCGAATAGAATATAAAAATACTCAAGACTTATTATAGCCTTGAGTATTTTTATTTGCCAGTAATACTAAAGAATTTATTAAAGAATTCTGTTAGTTTATCAAGTACTCTTTGTTTCTTTTTAGCTCTATCATTATCTGCTGTGAATCTTGACATTTGAGGTAATATATTAACTACATCTGTACCATTTTCTTCTACATTACCTCTATCAAATGCTTTTCTAATAAATACATAAGTTTCATCACTCTTAAGATTTTCTTCTTCAATAATCTTATCAAGTTCTTCCTTTTTTTTAGTATTCATAAATGTCTCAAAGTCTTTATATACATCAGAATCTTGATTCAACGAATCAATAAACTGTTCAATTAAGTCTTTCTTATTTCTTAATTCAGGTGAAGCATTAACAGCTTTTTGAATCTTAAGTAATAACTCTTTATCTTGCATATTACTTTCGTGATATTTCTTTACTAGATTTAGAATATAATCTATATTAATGTCTATTGTCTTAATTAATTCCATTTCAAATTCTAAATCTTCTGTAATATCTACAGCTTCAACCTTAGCTCTCTTAGTAAATTCATCATGTATATCTTGATACATGCTATGATAGTCTTGTATGTCTCTTGGCGTCAGTAATTCATTACTTTCAAATTCATCAAAAGAAGTAAGTATATTAGTTACCTTTAATATAGCACCATATAACTTAATAAAGTCTTTTTGATTCTGTTCACCAACTATTTCAACTCCAGCAGGAAATTTATTTAATAGTTCTTCAACATAACTTTTATAGCCTCTAACTTCTTTTCCTTTATCATCCTTATAACCATTGTAATAATCATTAAAGGATTTAAGTAATACTATTCCACAGGCATCCTTATCACCAAAAAGTCCTAATGCTTCATTTAATCTTTCTTCTAAGTTTCTAAATGAAACTATATTTCCAACAACTTTAATTGAATTAAGTATTCTATTAGTTCTTGAAAATGACTGAATAAGGCCATGATATTTAAGATTCTTATCTACCCATAATGTATTTAATGTCTTAGCATCAAAACCCGTTAAAAACATATTTGCTACTATTAACATATCTATTTCCTTATTTTTCATTCTTAAAGAAACATCTTTATAATAGTTTTGGAACTTCTCAGAAGAAGTGTCATAACTTGTACCAAACATTTTATTATAATCATCAATAGCAGAATCTAAGAAGTCTCTATCTGATTTAGATAAGTTTTCAGTTGATTCACTATTCTCGTCAAATAGACCATCGTCTATAGCATCATTAACACCAAAACTATATATTAGTGCTATTTTTAAGTCATTTGGTTGTTGTTTAAACGCTTCATAATATTTCTTAGCCATACTTATACTTGATACAGCAAATATTGAATTGAAGCCATTTAAACTACGCACTACCTTAACTTCTTTATTTCTATTATTCTTAGCTAATTCTCCAACATTATCTATCGCTTTAAATAAATAATTACCAGCTTTAGTCTTTCTATCAAAATTATCAATAATATATGCTGTTATCATATTGATTCTAAGGTCATTATCAAATGCTTTTTCTTCATTTATCGCATATACTTTTTCATCTTCAACATCTTGTTTAATATCAACTCGACCTACATATTCATATTTAAAAGGTAATACGTTCTTATCTTTAATAGCATCTACTATTGTATAGGTATGTAATTTCTCACCAAAAGTCTGGTCGGTAGTTAATAACATACCGCTTTGACTTCTTGCATTTTCTTTAAATATTGGAGTACCTGTGAATCCAAATAGGTAATACTTATTAAACTTCTTAACAATAAGTTTGTGCATATCACCAAATTGACTTCTATGACACTCATCAAATATAAATACTACTTCCTTATTGTATATATCGTGATTATCATTTCTTTTAACAAATGAAGTTAGTTTTTGAATAGTAGTAATTATTATTCTAGCATTATGGTCATTAAGTTGTCTTTCTAATATCTTAGTAGAAGTATTAGAGTTAGCTGCATCTTTTTGAAAGTTATCATATTCTTTCATTGTTTGATAGTCTAAATCTTTTCTATCTACAACAAATAATACTTTATCAATATATTCAAGTGAAGTAGCAAGTTGTGCTGTCTTAAAGGATGTTAATGTCTTACCACTACCAGTTGTATGCCAAATATAACCTCCAGACTTAATACTACCATACCACTTATAGTTGTGAGCTATCTCTATTTTGTTTAATATCTTTTCAGTAGCAACTATTTGATATGGTCTCATTACCATTAATTCTTCATTACTTGTAAATACACAATATTTAGTTAATATATTAAGTATTGTATGTTTAGAACAAAATGTCTTAGCAAAATCTATTAAATCAATAATAGTATTATTCTTTTGGTCTGCCCAATAAGAAGTAAACTCAAATGTATTAGATGACTTAATATTCTGTGCCTTATTCTTCAAATGCAAGTCTCTTGTAGTATTAGAATAATACTTTGTATATGTACCATTACTAATTACAAATACTTGTACATATTGATATAAACCGCTATTAGCCCAAAATGATTCTCTTTGGTATCTATCTATTTGATTAAATGCTTCTCTTAATGTTTTACCCCTACGTTTTAATTCAATATGTACTAATGGTAAACCATTTACTAATATAGTTACATCATATCTATTATCTCTTACACCATTATTAACATACTGATTAATAACTTGTAATTTGTTATTATGAATATTCTCTTTATCTATAAGTCTTATATTAGTAGTAGTTCCATCTTTATGTCTTAATACTTTAGTTTCATCCTTTTGAATAGTAAATGTTTTTTCTTTAATACCATAGTTTTGATTAGCTATTTCCTTAATAAAGAAGTTATTCCACTCATCATCTTCAAAAGTATAATGATTTAGTTCTTCAATTTTACTTCTTAAATTATTAACTAATTCTTCCTCTGAATTAAAGATTAAATACTCATATCCTTCATCTTTAAGAGTTTGTATAAATTCTTCTTCAAGTTGTGCCTCACTTTGATAACTTGTATCTTTTCTTTTTAGTCCAAAGTATTCTGCTACAACTGTTGAACCATTATTTTCAGATACTAATCCATATTCTTTATTCACAAGACACCTCCTCAAAACTTAATAACTTATTTCTATAATACTCATATTGTTTTCTTCTAGCTTCTATTTCAGCAGGAAGTCCTTCTGAAATGTCATTAATTAATATTTCAAACCTGTCTAAAAAATTAACTATTCTTTCTTGTTCCTTTATATCTGGTAAATATACTTCATATTTCTCCGTTACAGGTAAGGATATTTGTGGCATAGACCCCATCTGTCCTCCAACTGTTCTGAAATAATTAACATTATTCTTTAAATAATAGTAAAGATACTTCACAGTAGTTTTATTATTACAAGTATAAGCCCACATTTCATTTTTAAAAGTAAATGGTTTATCATAATATATAAAGTCTATTAAGCCTCTAGACTGAACTATTACACATGGATAATTAATTATATTATCTTTTGGAATATTATCCCTAGTAGTATCTACTTTTGTCTGCCCACCTGCAAATATTCTTACTTCACCATCTTCAACAGCAATTTCTTTCATCTTTCCGGCGGTAATAGGTGTACCTTTAACTCTAGTAAAGAAGTCTCTAATTTTTATATTACCATTTTTATTTAATAATTTACCACGCCAAAACTCATATTGACTCTTTCTCGCTTCTAGCTCCGCTTCTAGCTCCGCTTCTAGCTCGCCAAATTTATCAAGAATTCGTACTATTTCTTCTTGTACCTCAATTGGTGGAATTGCAACTTTAAACGTTGTTAACATTGGCAATGTAATATAAGGTACCGAACCCTTTTTAGAATTCAAATCAATATATTTCTTTAAGTAAGCATTTAAATAATGAAATAAATACTTACAAACTATATCATCAATAAAATCCATCAATACATAAGTTCTTTGATATGCATTGAACTTTCCTACATAATAATTCAAATGCCCAACTTGACTTCCATTGCCTGAAATCAAAATTGCTTCTCCATCGAATGCATACGTATTAATTCTAAATGGCTTAGCGTCACAGGTAAAAAATGCATATTGCCCATCTTCTTCCATAGCATTAGCATTCAATTTTCCCGTAGATATGGATACAAGGTTATCCAAAGTTTTATACTCAACACCATTAGGACATAACTCTTTGATTAAATCATTAATCCTACTCATGGTAATCAGACTCCAATTCTTGAATTATTGAATCTAACTCTTTTCTTACTTGGGATTGTTTTGCAACTATCTCTTGAATACTCTTATTAAGTTCAACAATATCTATTTCTACTTCATCAGTAGCAGTCTTCAGATAAGAATTAACTGAAATATTATAATCATTCTCTGCAATCTCTTCATTAGGAACAACTATTGCTTTGTTCTCTACATCAACACGATTCTTCAATAAAGATAGAATGTTTTCAATATTAGTATCAGACAACTTGTTCTTATTAGTAGTTCTTACACACTCTTCAGAAGCATCTACAAATAGAATACTATTGTCAGTCTTATTCTTCTTAAGAACTAGAATACATGTTGCAATAGAAGTACCAAAGAATAAATCACTAGGAAGTTGAATAACAGTATCTACAAAATTATTATCAATTAAATACTTTCTAATCTTACCCTCAGCACCGCCTCTATAAAGAACACCAGGAAACTCAACTATTGCTGCAGTACCTTTAGCACTTAACCAGGATAACATATGCATTGTGAAAGCTAAATCAGCCTTAGATTCAGGTGCAAGAATACCTGCAGGTGCAAATCTTTCATCATTTATAAGTAAAGGATTAGACTTACCAGCCCACTTAATTGAATAGGGTGGATTTGAGACTATTGCATCAAATGGTTCATCGTCCCAATGCTTAGGGTCTATTAAAGTATCTCCTCTAGCTATATTAAACTTATTATAGTTAATATCGTGCAAGAACATATTTATTCTACACAAGTTATAAGTAGTAAGATTAATCTCTTGTCCAAAGAATCCTTGCTTAACATTTTCTTTTCCAAGTATCTTAGCAAACTTAAGAAGTAATCCACCTGAACCTACACAAGGGTCATATACTTTATTAACTTCTGTTTTATCTATTAAAACTATTCTAGCAAGTAATTCTCCAACTTCTTGTGGTGTAAAGAACTCACCACCAGATTTACCTGCATTTGAAGCATACATAGTCATTAGATATTCATAAGCATCACCAAATACGTCAATAGTATTATCGTGATAATTTCCAAGCGGTAAATCACCGACAGCATCTAATAACTTAACTAACTTATTATTTCTTTCATTAACAGTATTTCCTAATTTATTACTATTAACATCTATATCATCAAATAGACCTTTCATATCGTCTTCAGAATCAGTTCCCTTAGCTGAATTCTCTATGTTATTAAAGATATTATTTAGTGTTACATTAAGGTCTTTATCACTTTTAGCTCTTTTTCTAACATTAACAAATAACTCACTAGGTAAAATATAAAAACCTTTTTCTTTTAATGTTTCTATTCTACCGTATTCAGCTTGGTCGTCTGATAGAGCAGCATAATCAAAATTATCATCAGGTTCTAATTCATTAATATAATTAGTTAGATTCTCAGATATAAATCTATAGAATAAGAATCCTAGTACATATTGTTTAAAATCCCAACCATCTACTGAACCTCTAAGTTCATTAGCTATCTTCCAAATAGTCTTATGTAATTCTTCTCTTTCATATTCTTTCTTATTATTCATCATTCTCACCTCAAAGTTTCAAAAATCTCCACTATAAGTATAGCATAAAAACTAACAATTTTCGAGTTTCTGAGAAAATAAAAAAGAAGAATTTTAATTTCTTCCATTTAGACTATTCTATATTTTTAAATAAATCTTTTAGTTCAATACCCAACCAATAACATATAATACACAATTCTTGCAATGTTATTCTTTTAGCTTTACCGCTAAGTATATTAATTAATCTTTGTGGTTTAATATCAGGATTTGCTTTTGCTATTAGATATTCAGCTGCTGTAATATCAGGACAAGTCTTTTTGAATTCTTCGTCATTATCCATCTTTTCCAAAAACTTTAATATTTCTAATACTATTTTTTGATAGATATTCATATAACTAATTTGTATTCCTTTCTATAATTCACTCATAAAACAATGTCCAAATGATTCTCTACACTCATAACATAATACATTAGGGTCAATACTATCAGTATTATTCTTATTACAATAAGGACATATATTTGGTTTCATTATCTCTTGTATAATATTTCTTTGTATCTCAGCTACTTGAAATATTTCTTGTAATACCTTTACACTTGTTGATTCAATATTTTTAATTTTACTTTCACAGTTAATCAAATCGCTTTTGATTTTTTCAATGTCTTTCATTTACCTACACCTCCCGAGTTTATATTTATTATACTGTGTTTTTAAATAATTGGATTAAAAAACTAATTTTATCAATCTTTTGGTATATCTCTTATTTCTATTTTTCTATTTATAATCTTATTAATAATTCTATTTTCAGCAGGTGGTCTCAAGTGATTAATACAAATTCTATGTAGTTCTTTCTTACACCTTTTATAATTATTAAAGTAATAATCCATTACAGTATCTATATCATCTAAACGTAATGTAGTTCCATTTAATTGACTAAAATCTTTTAAATTCTCTTCAAGTAATTTAGTATCATATCTATATAAAAAGATATTAATCTTCAAGAATACTCTGTATAAATCAATATGATTATTAAGCAATGATTCTAATTTATCTAAATTAATCTTAGAAGTACTTTCATACTCGTTAATATATTCTTGATACTCTTTATCTTGAAATAATTTATCTAATAATCTTTTACTAATACTACTCATACAAATATCTCCCTTCAACTAAATTATATCGAGTACTTATTTATTTGTCAGTGCTTTTTTATTTAAATTATCAAAACTTAATTATGGCTTGTTTATTCACAAAATATGGAGTTTTAACTAATTCTAATATATTTATACTATTTTCTTGTTTCTGTGAGAATATGATACTCTAAACAAGACCACAGGACTTATTATCAAGAATCATCGTCATCAAAGTTCCACAATGATATATCTTGAGTAATATATTTAAGATTATTAATAAGACTCGTTTTAAGATAATTATATTTATCATCTATCGGATTATCATACTCATCTTTATTTTTATTTATTCTTAAATGTTTAAGAATATAATTTGTACACATATATATTAATTGGTAATCATATTCTTTCTTTAATTCATCAAACAAAGAATTATATTTATCTAATTCAAAGTCATTTTCGCTAATGAAACCTCGTCTAATTAATTCATTTGTATAACCACTATGAAGTGTTTTATCTATTTCATCTTTATTATTATTTAATTTATTGTGGTCCATTTCCCAAATCTGGGTATTCGGGTTTATATCCATATTCCTAATATTGGGATATGGTAATTCATATATAACATAATCATACTTAACAAATCTTCCTTTATCATCTCTTATGGGCTTTCTAATTAAATAGTTTTTTGATTCTAGTTCTTTTAATAACCTGTGGATAGTATTTTTACTTTCTTTAACAATAGAAGTAAGTCCTAATGTTGAATAGGACCAGTCATCAGGAAGTGATAACATAGTAATTAATAAACCTTTAGCAGGTAAAGATAATTCTTTATCTTTTAATAATTCATTAGATACTTTTGTATAATTAATTTTATTTTCTTCTCTAAAGACCATACTATCACACCCTCCGTGATGATATATTTTAACGTATTTTTATAAATATCTGGATAAGATATTAAGATATTTTTCTCTCTTATTCAAAGATAGCATTATTTTTGTGATAATGTGATAGACTGTATTTCTTTAATATAAATAAAAAAATACCACTTCAAATATAAGTAGTATAGTGTTATAATTCATTATAGTTATAAAAACAAATATCTAGGTCAACATAGTAAGTAACTTCATGTGTTTTATGGTGAGCATACCTACATAATCTAGTAAAGGTAAACGCTTCCTTTTTGTACACATTATATGTATAGATGGTGCTTTGGCTTTAAGCTTAATACCATATCGTCCACCTTGTTTAATAATTTCAGGTGTCTCCAATTTCATATCACTTAATGATGGTGTAGCAATTCCATAGCCTGTTTGTTTTACAGTTTTTAATGCTGTCTTTACTTGACTATACTCATACTTTGCCTCATTATATTCTTGAAATAATTTTATTAAATCAACTTTACTAGTTAAGTCAATTCCAATAATTTCATTTAATACTTGATTATATAAATCTTGTGGAGCTGATAAATTAATTGTAATTTCCCCCGTAGAAGGATCTACTTCAGACAAATATGCCCTATCAATGTATTCACAACCCGAAAAATAATCTGTAATAGTATCTACATCTCTTATTTTATTAATACTAACAACACTCTCTTTAATTTTTTCAATATATGTCTTTTTTAAATAATGTTCCTTATTTAAAACAGTAATCCACTCTGGCATATTGATTTTAACCTCTAAAACTGGAAATTCATATAGTGCTTCCCTCAAAATATCATACATATCTCTCTCTTGCATATTTAAAATATTCATAGGAATAATAGGAACATTATATTTATCTTTAAGTTCCTGACTAAGCAACTGTGTATTTGTATCATTTGGATGTGTTGTATTTAAAATAACAATATATGGCTTACCAAGCATCTGTAATTCCGAAATAACATTTTCTTCTGCCTTAACATAATCATTTCTTTCAAAATCAGAAATAGATCCATCTGTTGTAACTACAATACCAATCGTAGAATGATCCTTAATTACTTTTTCAGTACCAATTGAAGCAGCTTCCACAAAAGGTATAGGCTCAGAATACCAAGGTGTCATAACATATCTAGCACCATTCTCATCTTCAACGCCCTTAGCATTATCTATAACAAATCCAACACAATCAATCATTTTAATATTACAAGAAAAATCATCAATATTAATTTTAGCAGCTGTTGCCGGAACAAATTTAGGCTCCATAGTCATTATAGTCTTACCCGAAGCAGCTTGTGGTAATTCATCTAAAGTTCTCTTTTTCTCAAATTCATCTGCTATATTTGGAACAACTATAGTTTCCATAAATCTTCTTATAAAAGTTGACTTACCAGTACGAACAGCCCCTACAACACCTAAATAAATGTCTCCACCAGTTCTTTTTGCAATATTTTTTATAACTTCAATTTTTTCCATATAAACCTCTTTTCAATAAATAATATGTCATAATTACATATTTATTCAAAAAAAGAAAGTTTATAAAACCTTCTTCAAATATTGACCAGTATAACTATGTTCATTCATAGACACTTTTTCAGGTGTTCCTAAAGCTACAACTTCTCCACCAAATTCACCACCATCTGGCCCAAGATCAATAATATAGTCAGCCACTTTAATAACATCAAGATTGTGTTCAATCACAATAACCGTATCCCCATTATCAACTATTCTATTTAAAATTTTAAGTAGTTTATCAATGTCATAGCTATGTAACCCTGTCGTTGGTTCATCTAATATAAACAAACTCTTACCAGTAGGTTTCTTCTGAAGTTCTTTGGCAAGTTTTACACGAGCAGCTTCACCGCCAGATAAAGTTGGTGCACTTTGACCTAGCTTAATGTAGTCAAGTCCAACATCTTCAAGAATCTTAAGTTTATTAATAATTTTAGGATGATTTTCAAAAAACGGAATAGCTTCACTAACTCTCATATTAAGTACATCATATATGTTTTTACCTTTATACTTAATTTGTAATGTTTCACGATTATATCTAGTACCATTACATACCTCACAAGGAACATACACATCAGGTAAAAAGTGCATTTCTATTTTCTTAACACCATCACCCCAACAAGCTTCACACCTACCACCTTTAACATTAAAACTAAATCGTCCTTTATCATACCCTCTTATTTTAGCCTCTTTAGTTTCAGCAAAAACATCTCTTATATCATCAAATAATGAAATATATGTACTGGGATTACTTCTAGGAGTTCTACCAATAGGACTTTGACTAATATGCACAACCTTATCTATATTTTCAAGACCTTTAATTTCTTTACACAAACCAGGTTTATCTTTAGATTTATACAAATAATTAGCTACTCTTTTATATAAAACTTCATTTATCAAACTACTCTTACCAGAGCCAGATACACCAGTTATACAAACAAATTTCCCTAATGGAATATCTACATTAATATTTTTCAAATTATTTTCTTTAGCTCCTCTAATTTTCAAGAACAATCCATTTCCCTGCCTTCTAACTTTAGGAACTTCAATTTTAAGTTTACCAGACAAATATTTACCTGTCAAACTGCCTTCCGTATTCATTACCTCTTGTGGTGTACCAGCGGCTACAACATATCCTCCATTATCTCCAGCATAAGGACCAATATCAACAAGATAATCGCTAGCCACCATAGTATCCGTATCATGTTCTACAACTATCAAAGAATTACCTAAATCCCTCATTTCAAGTAATGAATTAATAAGTTTATCATTATCTTTTTGATGTAATCCTATACTAGGTTCATCTAAAACATACAAAACACCCGTAAGTCTAGAACCAATTTGTGTTGCCAATCTTATTCTCTGACTCTCACCACCAGATAATGTTCCAGCCATTCTATTTAATGTCAAATATTCAAGTCCAACATTAATAAGAAAATCCAATCTAGAACTTATCTCTTTTACAATCAAATCAGATACTTCCATCTTTTCTTTACTTAATTTTAAATTATTCATAAATTCTCTCAAATTTCTAATAGACAAACAAGAAACATCATATATATTCTTACCATTTATTAAAACAGATAAAACATCAGACTTAAGTCTTGTCCCATTACACACAGGACACTTCATTTCTGTCATATATTGTTCAATCCAATCTCTAATCCAAGTACTCTTAGTTTCAATATAACGCCTCTCCAAATTAGTAATAATTCCCTCGAAATAACTTTTAGTATTTCTAGTAGATCCGTTTTTAGAAACATAGTTAAATATAACCTCATCAGGTGAACCATATAAAATAATATCTAATTTATCTTTATCTAGTTTTTTTATAGGTAAATCTAAATCTATATCATATTTTTTACTAAGAGCATTAAGTTCCGTCCTAATAGTAGAATTATCTTCCTCTAAATTAATTACCTTTATACCACCTTCATTAATACTCAAATTTTTATCTGGAATAATCAAATCAATATCAAGCTTATATTTTACACCAAGCCCCTTACATTCAGGACAAGCACCATATGGAGCATTAAATGAAAATATTCTAGGCTCAAGTTCAGCCAAAGAAAAATCACAATATGGACAAGCAAATCTTTCACTTAAAACAATCTCTTCCCCAAATGGGACTTCTACAACAATTTTACCACCAGATAACTTTAAAGCCGTTTCAAAAGAGTCATACAATCTACTACGAATGCCTTCTTTAATAACCAATCTATCTATAACCACTAAAATATTATGTTTCTTATTCTTGTCTAAAGAAATATTATCAGATAAATCAATAATTTCATTATCTACCTTACACCTAACATAACCATCTTTCCTTAAACTATCAAATAATTCTTTATGACTACCTTTTTCACCATAGACAACTGGTGCCATAACTAATATTTTTGTTCCTTCATCCATATTCATTATTCTATTTACCATTTCTTCCACACTTTGAGAAGAAATAGGTACATTGTGAATAGGACAATAAGGAACACCAACCTTAGAAAAAAGAAGTCGCAAATAGTCATACAATTCTGTTACCGTACCAACAGTTGACCTAGGATTTTTATTAGTAGTTTTCTGATCTATACTTATAGAAGGACTAAGTCCTTCTATAGAATCAACATCTGGCTTTTGCATTTCCCCCAAAAATTGTCTAGCATAAGAACTAAGACTTTCAACATATCTTCTTTGACCTTCAGCATATATCGTATCAAAAGCCAAACTACTCTTACCACTACCAGAAACACCCGTCATAACAACCAATTTATTCTTAGGAATATCTATATCAATATTTTTTAAATTATTCTCTCTAGCTCCTCTTATACGAATATAATCCATATAACACTTCCTCTCATAATTAACCCATCATTAAGTATTATACCCCAAAAGAAAAAAAAGACAAATATTATTTATCTTTATTCATAATTAATTTTATTTTATATTTAATTCTATGTAATGTATTATATATAACCTTAGTATCTTTATTTAATAAGTTAGCAATTTCACCAATATCATATCCTTCTAATTTCAAAGAAAAAACCTTTTTCTCAATATCAGACAAACTATCACAAATCAAATTAATAAATTCTTTAGCACCCTCTTTATTAATAAAACTACCTTCTATATCAGTATTATCCCTAAACAAATACTCCTTACCATCATCCAAATTAATAGCATCATTTAAAATCATAGCTTTATTATTAGTATTCTTTTTTATATAAGTAATAATCTGCCTATCAATACACAAAAGAGCAAAAGTATAAAAAGAAGTATTTTCTTTTTCATTAAAACAATTAATAGCATTATCAAGACCAATATATCCTTCTTGAATTAAATCATTAATTTCCATACCATAACTACCAAGTTTATAAATTTGATCTGTACTTTTCTTAACTATAATTGGCTTATATTTATTATATAGTATCTCCCTAGCTTCCTCATTATTTTCTCTAATCAAAGAAACAAGTTCAAAATCATTATATTCCATTTTCACCCCTTTGTGCCACTATACGAGATAAAATAATACCACAAGACACAGAAGCATTAAGACTATTTATTTTACCAACCATAGGAATAGTTATCATATAATCACATACACCCTCTAATGTCTTACTTATACCCTTACCTTCATTTCCTATAATCAAACAAACAGGCATATCATAATTAACTTTAGTATAATCACTACCCTTCATATCAGTACCAAATACCCAATAATTACTTTTCTTTAATTTATTTAAAGCACTAGATAAATTATTAACTCTAACAATAGGCATATCATAAATAGCCCCAGCACTAGTTTTAACAACTGTTGAGTTGATATTACAACATCTATCATTAGGTATTATAATAGCATCAACACCAAGAGCTTCACTAGTCCTAATAATAGCTCCAAAATTATGAGGATCTTCAATATGATCTAATATAACAATTAAAGGATTATTCTTTTTTAAATTAATAACATAATCCAAGTCATAAGTTTTAATATCATCCACATCAAGTATTATTCCCTGATGATTACCATCAACTTTCTTATCCATAATTTTATTTTGTAAAAAAGTATATCTAATATTGCTTTTTTTAAGCAATTCTAATATTTCTCTATCATTAAAATTTTCTTTTAAATAAGCATGATTAACCTTGTCATTGTCAAGTATTTTTTTCTTACATACATTTCTTCCATATATATACATATTATTCCTCCAACTCAAATCCCCAATTAATTAGTCCACCATCCAAGTTATAAACTTTATTATATCCCATAGAAATAAGTTTTTTACTTGCTTCCTCACTTCTAATACCAGTAGAACAATACACAATTATTATATCATCTAAATTATAATCAATCGTATCTATTATATCCAAAGGAATATTGACACTATCAATGATATGTCCAGTATTATATTCATCTTCTGTTCTAACATCGATAATATAAGCACCATCATTAATTAATTTCATCGCATAATTACTATCAATAGTTTCATATTTTGCACTAGAACAACCTATAAGCAATAAAATAAGTAACAAACTAAATATTTTCTTCATAAGAACCTCCTAATATATAAGCAATAATTTCTTCCACTCTTTTTTTCTCATTATTTAAATATAAGTAACCTACCAAAGTCTCAAATCCTGTAGATAATTTATAAGTAATAATATCCGTATGTCTTGGATGCCTATTTTTTTTATAATTTCTTCCACGTTTTACAATATTTATTTCTCTATCAGTTAAATACTTTGTATTAATTAAATAACTAATAATTCTTGCTTGATTTTTTGCAGATACATAACGTATAGTTTCCTTCTGCAAATCATCTACCAAAGAAATACCACTTCTAATTAAATACTCTCTTACTCTCTCTTCATATATTGCATCTCCTAAGTAAGCTAATGCTAATACATTAATATTATCTACATTCATAAACTTCACCAATTAAATTGTACTAAATATTTGAATAAAAGTCTATAATAATACAAAAAAAGACCTTAAATCTATTATTTAAAAATATCAAAAACATTTTAGATAATATAAGGAAAGCCTTTATATAATTAATTTTTTTCTACTTGAATTAAATAAATATAACTATCTTATTATTTTCTTCTTTTTTAATTGCATTTTATTATATAAATCAACAATTCTAGCAACCCAAAACATATCATTAAATTCACCATAATAAGTACCATACGGAATAATGCTTCTAGGATCAAAAGTAACACAATCACCTATATCTGTTGAATATGTTAATAAAACGCCTGATTTACCAGTAATGTTAATGTATATTTTAGCATTATCAAATTGATTAGAAATATCATAAAAAGAAATGGAAACACTATGAAATTGATTATACAACGCAAACATTGAACAACCACCATGAACTCTAGTAGACCCTTGTACTTCAAATCCCGTATATGGTAAAGTATCAGAAGCCAAAGAATCGAAATTATAATCATTCATTTGAATATTTTCTGATGCAATATTTAAGTTACCTATTGTAGCTGGACCTGATATTCTTATATGATCTTCTGGACTAGATATATAATTAATATAATCATTAAATAGTTGTATCAATACATCATCATGTATTACTTTTTTTATACCCTATAACTCTTTTTTTATTTCATCTGTCAAGCCACATTCTTTTATTTTCTTTTCTAAGTCAGTATAATCAATATTAGGTCTCAATTTAGAAATACGTCTACCAATATCATCATAATTAGGAGTCTTAGTTTTAGATAAACTCATCATTTTAAACCAAATAGGATCAAATCTATTATTTGCAATAAAACCATCTTTAAATATAGAATTTAAAAATAAAATAAAATCATCACAAGTTGTTTTAATTCCAGCATATCCGTAATAACCACCCATAACATTAGCTTTAGGATTATTAACTCCATTAGTATTTAATCCGGTATATCTATATCTATCATCACCAAGATTGCCTAAATAAGTATTCCTTAATTGAAGTGGATTAATAATATATTCATTACTTAATTCTTTATAATCTTTATGTGTAACTGTTTCAAGAATATCAGTTAATATCATAATAGGAATATCAGTATACAAATATTGCCCTTTCAAATGAGGCAAAACTCTGCTAGTTCTCAAACTTTTTAATCCTTCCTCTTTATTCTTTTTTTGATTTATCATTCCATAAGTTCTAAAAGCATTTTCAAAAGTTAATAAATCATCAAGACTTAAATCTTTATCTAAGTTGGGATAATTGTCAGTAATATCCCTAATTTTTGTATCAAAACTTATATTGTATTTACCTTCTTTAACAATTCGAAAAAATAATACTTCAGTATATAATTTCGTCATAGAGGCAATATCATATATTTCATCATCTTTAGGATTTGGACCAACAGGAATATGAGTAGTATTCCTATCAACAGAAATACTTAAAACACCATTAGGAATATCAAACATTGAATAGTCTTTGTGCCATCTTGACATTATTTCATCATATTCTTGCCTAACAAATTCTTCAGTAGAATAATTATGATATATAGCATAAACAATTTGTTTAAATCTTTCATAGGTAACATATGGAATTTGTTCCTCAATACTTGTCAAAAAATAATTGTATCTTCATCCAACATATTTAGCATTGAGAGAATTTCTTCGCTCTTATTAGGATAATAATAAATTAAATATTTATATAATAGTTCCATTATAAAATCACCTCCATTATTATACAAATATTTAAATAAAATCAATGGTAATACAAAAAAGAATTTAGATATATCATTTAAAATCTATTTAACAGTTAGCATAATCCACTTTACAAGATATCCAAAAAAAAATATAAGTAACAACAGAATAGAAACGCCGTCAAATTAAAAGAATATATTGAAAATAATATTTTTCCAGAATATAACAAAAATGACGAAGGACACAATATAGATCATATCAAATATATTATTGAAAGAAGTTTAAAATTTGCTAAAACTATTCAAGATATTAATGTTGATATGGTATATACTATTGCCACTTATCATGATTTAGGACACCATATTGACCAAAAAAATCATGAAAAAAATTTCAGCTAAATGTTATTAAAAGATGATATGTTAAAACAATTTTTTACTGAAGAAGAAATTAAAATTATGGCAGATGCTGTATACGATCATAGAGCTAGTATGGAAGAAGAACCAAGAATAATTTATGGTAAAATAATTTCCTCTGCTGACAGAAATGTCGATATAACATCACTATTGAAAAGAACATATTCATATCGTAAAAAAGCTAATCCTAATGCATCATTGGATGAAATTATTAAAGAATCAAGACAACATTTAATAGACAAAGATGGAAGTTATGGATATACTAAAGAAAAAATGTATTTTGATGATACAGATTATCAACACTTTCTTGAAGACATAAAAAATTTAACCAATGATAAAGAAAAATTCAAAGAAGCCTATTTATTAGCTAACAATTTACAACAAGAAAATATTAAAAAGGGATATATATATATCGCCATTTCAAAGGAAAAATGTACCAAATATTAGATGTTGTTTATGATAGTGAAACAAACAATGAAGATGAACCGAAAAAAGTAGTCGTATATCAAGCTTTATATGGTGAAAAATTAAAATGGGCTAGACCATATGAAATGTTTACTTCAGAAGTTGACCATGAAAAATATCCTAATGTAAGACAACAATATCGTTTTGAAAAAACATCTCAAGAAACCACTACTCAAATTGTTCTATGTTCCAGTAAAAAATTTGCCACGAAAACATTTGAAATAGCAAAAAAATTAAAAGAACTGGGATTTAATCCCATTATACCTCAAGAATTTCTTGAAGAAATAGAAAAAAATACTGCTTCAAGACTCCATTTTTCAAAAATAATCGATGATAGAACAGACTGTTTATTAATTATCAATTAAAATAAGAATGGCGTTGCTAATTACATTGGAGCTAATGTCTTTGCTGAAATAGCTTTTGGTTTTTACTACAATAAACCAATATATTTATTAAATGATATTTATCCACCTTATGAAGAAGAATTAATAGGTTGGAATGCTGTTCCATTAAAAGGAGATCTAACAAAAATCAAAAAATTAACTAAAAAGCCATCTAAATCATAGATGGTTTTAAAATACTATGAATTGTCGTAATCTAATATATTATAAAAAATATATATCTATTTGAATTCATGAAAAAATAACTTTTCTTAATTGATATGACAAAAGATAAAAGTATTAACAAATAAATTATATTTATATTGACATATATAAAATTATATTTTATCATTATATTAATAATAGAGGTACCATATGGAAAATAATAATTATCAAACATTGTTATCAGTATTATACCAACAAATAAGAAATAATAATTTTAAAAGCAAAGAAGCATTAAATAATTACATAATTTATTTAAAAAACAATTTAATTCCATCGGAGGTTTTATCTAATGAAAAAGTATTAGAACTTTTAAATTTATATGATTCGATACATCAAAATGATAATCCAAAATTAGACATGAGAAATTATAAGGCTTCTAGTCTAAGTAATCAAAATTTTATTATTTCAACCCAAACTGATACAGTATTAAAAACTAATTTCTCAAATAAAGATTTAAATAATGAATTTAAAAAAATACAAAACGAAATAACTTCTTCTCAAACCAAAGATGAATTAGCGAATTCTGACATTGTCTTTGCTGAGATGAAAAAAAATAGAAAAGAAGAATTAACCTTACTATCTATAAATGAAGTTTTACAAAGAGATGATATTGATTCAGAACTATTAAGAAAAATCAGATTCTTTATTAATAATGAATATATAAATCCATATTCTTACAAAGTTGATATTAATACAGGACTATTTTATAATCAAGAAACCAAAAAAATGTTTGAAGTCAGAAAAAATCCTCAAACAGGTAATTATGAAATATATAAAGGTTCAGAAGTTGAATACAGTAAAGCAAGTGAAACTGAGGAACACTCAAATGAATCTTTAGAAGGAAACAATGACTTTGAAGAAGAAGACCAAGAAATAAACAAAGATATAGATAAACAACAAATGTTATATAAACCAAAAGTTAGAAGACTAATAAAACCAACCAACTTAAATAATGCAGCCTTTGTAAAAAGTAGTTTTATTGTTATTGGAATCTGTATTTTCTCAATAATATTAGCCATAATTTTAATAAATAGATAATAAAAATCCAACTTAAATTTTTAAGTTGGATTTTACATATAGTTAATATTAACCTATAATTTACTATAATAATTAAATCTATTCTTAGCCCACTCTTTTTGTTTATCAATAAGTTCCTTAGCACCTTCTGGATTAACCTTTTTAAGATTAGCATATCTGTTTTCATTCTCTAAGAATAAATCATATTTATCTAAATCAATATCTTTTGAATCTAAATTAAATACTCCTGTATCAGGATTATATCTAAATGTTAAGAAGTAACCACATTTTGAAGCTAAATATCCATCATCTAAACTATGTTCCATACCTGTTTTTATACCATGTTCAATACATGGAGCATAAGCTATAATAATTGAAGGACCTTTATGATTATTTGCTTCTTGCAAAGCTTTTAAATATTGTTCTTTATTATATCCAATATTAACACAAGCAACATATACATGTGGATAACACATTGCTATTCTTGCTAAATCCTTTTTATAATTAGATTTACCAGAAGAAGTAAATGAAGCAATAGAACCAATATTACTAGATTTTGACGATTGTCCACCTGTATTTGAATATACTTCAGTATCCAAAATCAAAATATTAATATCTTCATTTGTTGAAAGAACATGATCTAAGCCACCATAACCAATATCATAAGCAAATCCATCTCCACCAATAATCCACATAGATTTAGGCACAATATAATCTCTAAGTCCATCTAAATATGGATGTTCTTCAAAATTAATTTCATTATATACTTCTTTACAAACTTTATAATCATCCATATTATTTAACCATTTTTCAAATATTGGAGATTTATTTTCTTCCATATATTTCTTTATTTTATCACGCTTAATATTAATTCCTTGTTTAATTCCTAATCCAAATTCAGCATTATCTTCAAACAAACTATTAGCCCAAGGAACTGAATAAGGAGTAGCCGGAGCACTAGCACCATATATTGAAGAACAACCTGTTGCATTAGCAATAAATAAATTATCATTAAATACTTGAGTTAAATTCTTAATATACGCCGTTTCACCACATCCAGCACAAGCACCTGAATATTCAAATTTAGGATCCCTAAATCCAATATTTTTTACATTCAAAATAGCATTATCAAAGCTTACTCTATGTTCATTTAAATACTCAAAATCATTATTAGTAAATTTACCCTTATCATATTTTTCCATTGAAAGAGCTTTATTTCCGACTTTACCAGGACAAATATTAGCACAAAGACCACAACCAGTACAATCTTTATAACTAATACCAATTACATATTTTTTATCCTTAGGAAACATACTTGGAAGAGCATTTTCATATTTATCATCTTTATCTAATAAATATGGTCTAATAACAGCATGTGGACAAACAAAAACACATTGATTACACTGAATACAATTCTCTTTATTCCAACAAGGTACATTCTCTGCAATATCTCTTTTCTCAAATTTAGTACTACCACCAGGATAAATTCCGGATTTTCTATCAATAAAAGCACTAACTGGTAATTCATTTCCCTTAAGAAGACCAATCATCTCATCAAATGTTTTATCACCCTCTTCTTCAAAATTTAAATTAATCCATTCTGAATCTACATCAATTTTATTTATATGAGATACTGATTCATCAACAATTCTGTTGTTTACTAAAACAATATTCTCTCCTTTATGTGAAAATCTCTTAACATTCGTATCTTTCATTATTCCTCTAACTTTATCCGTATCCATAATTTTAATAATGTCAAAAATACAAATTTCCATACAAGTACTAATCTTATTTTTAAGACCTAACTCATTTACTAATTTATAAGCATCTATCGTATAAAAATTAATCCTTTTCTTAGCCAAATAATACTTAACTTTATTAGGTAAAGTCTCTATTAAAGTCTTTTTATCTAATTTTGTATTCAAAAATAAAGTACCACCATCAACCAAATTGTCAACAATATCATATTTATAAATATATTCTTCTTTAGAAACTACAATTAAAGACGGATTGTTTACATAATATGGACACCTTATTTCTTTATCAGAAATTCTCATATGACTTCTTGTTACACCACCAGATTTTTTTGAATCATACTGAAAATATCCCTGTACATATTTATTTGTATAATCACCAATAATTTTAATCATATCCTTAGATGTTGATACCATTCCATCTGAACCATAACCATATATCAAAAATTCTGTCATATCATTTGGAATAATAAAACCATTATCAACATCAAGAGATAAATTAGTAACATCATCATTAATTCCTATCGTAAAATTATGTCTCATCTTATCACTATTCATGAAATCAAATACAGCCTTTATCTGTGCTGGATTAGTATCTTTAGAAGATAAACCATATCTACCACCAATAATCTCTATATTACTATTCTTAAGTGCTGATACAACATCTAGATATAAAGGTTCTCCATTAGCAGCTGGTTCTTTAGTTCTATCTAACACAGCAATTTTTTTAACACTATTAGGAATAACATCAAGTAAATGTTTATTACTAAAAGGTCTATATAAATGAACCTCAACCATTCCATATCTATTTCCCAAAGTATTTAAATACTCTACTGTTTCTCTTATTGTATCACATACACTACCCATAGCAATAATAATACTATCAGCATCTTTATCACCATAATAATTAAATGGTTTAAAATTAGATTCTGTAATCTCATTAATTTTGTCCATATAATCACTAACAATATCTATACTATCAATATAATATTTATTTCTAACTTCAGTATTTTGAAAATAAATATCATCATTTTGCGCCGTTCCCCTAGTATTATAATTTTCATTATTCATAGCTTTTTTTCTAAAAGATTCTAATGCATTTTGATCAATTAAATTTTTAATCTTATCGAAACTCATAAGCTTAATTTTATCAATCTCATGACTAGTTCTAAAACCATCAAAAAAATTAACAAAAGGAAGTGATGATTTAATAGCAGATAAATGAGCTACAGCTGCCATATTATAAGCATCTTGAGGATTAGCTGAACATAACATACATACACCAGTTGACCTAATTGCATATATATCTTGATGATCTCCAAAAATTGAAAGAGCATGTGTAGCTAAACTTCTTGCAGCAACATGTAAAACACCAGGAAGCATTTCCCCAGCCATTTTATAAAGTGTAGGAATCATTAACAAAAGTCCCTGACTAGCCGTAAAAGTAGAAGATAGAGTACCAGACTGTAAAGCACCATGAATTAATGCTACCGCTCCAGCCTCTGACTGCATCTCTACAACTTTAACTTTATTACCCCAAAAATTAACCTCTCCAGAATTTGCTAATACATCTACCTTTTCTGCCATCGGTGAAGCAGGAGTAATTGGATATATCCCACATAATTCTGAAAATTTATATGCTACATTACTAACAGCCTCATTAGCATCCATTGTCTTAAAATTATCCATCATATCACCTCAACATAATTGTAACAGATTTTCTACTAAAAATCTATTAAACTATTAAAAAAGATAATTATTAATATATTTATTAATAAAAAAAGACTATTACTATTTACAAGTAAAGCCTTGATTTATATATGATGTTTTAAGAGTTGTAAAATCTCTATCTAAATTAAATTTAGTTAAATCATCATTTGATATTTCATCAAAATCAACTACATAAGTAACTTTATAATTATTATTAACATCAGTAGTATCTTGCAAAGAAAAACCCTTAACATTTCCATAAGTACTCTTTACAACATCATGTCTACTTTTAAGCCCTGCCAAATCCAAAATTGTACCAGTAACACCATTAATTATATCATCAATTGTATCACCAATAACTCCATCAATAATTCCATCTTTGTCATTGTTTGTATCATTAGTAGTACCATCAGTACCAGTACCAACACCATCTGTCACATTATCCACATTATCATTTTGCGTATAGTCATATGTCATTCTTACTTTCTTAACTTCATTATTCTCATAATCAATACTATACGTAATTTTAGTATCAATACCATTATTAGTATCATATTCTTTTTCACATGACATAGTATCCATTTTACTTGTATCACAACCACTTAACAATAATATAAAGAATATAAACATCAAAATCTTTTTCATACTTACCTCCTTTTAATTATAATATGGATAACAATAGCAAAATAATAAGAAGTAATTTTTACCATTTTTTTAACAATATTTACCAATAAAATCAAAATATCTATCTATTTTATTTTTCTATCAATAAAATTACAAAGACGTAAAGGATTTAAAGATGCCAAATTATATATTTCAGGAAATTGTTTAATAGTTTCAATAATCTTTATATCATCATCAGAAAAAAATAATATACTATTGTCACTCTCACAAACAACATAATTATCTCTCCCATATAAATAATCAATTGAAACACCAAAAAAATTAGCTAATTTTTCTAAATTGTCAGCATTAGGCACCCTTTTTCCCTTTTCATAACCACAAATAGATACTTTAGTAACACCCAAATAATTTCCTAATTCTTCCTGGCTTAACCTTTTCTGAATTCGTAGTAGCTTAATTCTTTTACCTATAATCATAATAATCTTTCCTATCTTTATTTTTTATTTTTCTTATGTTCGGTTATCTCCACGATTACACCTCAACTTCGCCTTCAAATACTTTTTCCGCATTACCTGTCATATATACCGTTTCATCAGTATAATTGATAATAAGATCGCCGCCCTTGAGCTTAATCTTGATGTCTTCGCCCTTTTTGCAGAAACCGTTTTCACAAGCGGCAACCGCAACGGCACAAGCGCCTGTACCGCAAGCCCATGTTTCGCCTGAGCCACGCTCCCACACTCTCATCTTGATTGTATGGTCATCGAGAACTGTTACAAATTCTGTATTCACTCTTTCAGGGAAAAGCTTATCGTTTTCAAACTCAGGTCCTATGGTTTCGATGTCAAGATTATCAATATCGTCCATAAATACTACGCAGTGAGGGTTACCCATTGATACGCAGGTGATGTTATAGTTCTTGCCTGCAATCTCAACAGTTCTGTCAACAACCTTGTCACCGTCAAGAGCAACGGGAATTTCCTTAGGATCGAGAATAGCCTTGCCCATATCTACTCTGAGGCGGTTAACCTTTCCGCCTGAAGTATATGCCTTGAGCTTCTTAATTCCGCTGAGTGTTTCAATTGTAATTTCGTCTTTTTCGTTGATATCAACCATACCGTGGTCATAGAGGAACTTGCCTACGCAACGGATACCGTTACCGCACATCTTGCCCTCTGAACCGTCAAGGTTGTACATTTTCATCTTTGCATCTGCAACCTTTGAAGGGCAAACAAGAATAATACCGTCGCCGCCGATACCGAAATGTCTGTCGGAAAGTCTTACGGCAAGCGCCTCGGGATTGCTGATTTCCTGATCAAAAGTGCTGCAATAGATATAGTCATTGCCTATACCCTGCATCTTTGTGAATTTTAACATAAGCTTTTCCTCTCTCATGTGGTTAATGTCGATAAGCTCCGTGCTGTGCTGTGAATAGTGGCTCTTGAGGCAATCCGCAAGCGCATTTGCCGTATCAAGAGATGTAAGACACGGAATATTTCTTTCAACGGTCTTACGGCGGATTTTAACAGAATCTCTTGAAGGGATTCTGCCCTTTGCCGATGTTGAAATAACATACTGAATCTTGCCCGATTCAATGAGTGTAAGAGTATTGTTTGTCTTGGACTCGTGAATTTTCTTTACGCTTACAGCGTCAATGCCGTACTTCTTGAGTACATCCGCTGTACCCTCTGTTGCGTAGATTCTGAATCCGAGGTCGTAGTATTTCTTTGCGATTTCACCGATTTCAGCCTTATCCGAATTACGGACTGTGATGAACACACCGCCCTTTTTCTTCATCTTGTAGCCTGCACCGATGAGTCCCTTATAGAGAGCCTCCTCAAGTGTGCCTGCAACACCGAGAACTTCACCTGTTGACTTCATCTCGGGGCCGAGGTGGTTATCAACATTGATAAGCTTTTCAAAGCTGAATACGGGAACCTTAACCGCAATGTAAGGACTCTTTCTGTAAAGACCTGTGCCGTAGCCCATATCTTTGAGCTTTTCACCGAGCATTGCTCTTGTTGCAAGGTCAACCATAGGAACGCCTGTTACCTTACTGATGTAAGGGATTGTTCTTGAAGAACGGGGATTTACTTCGATAACATAGAGTTCGTCTTTATAGATAAGGTACTGAATGTTTACAAGTCCCTTTGTACGGAGTTCGATTGCAAGGTTCTTTGAGCTTTCAATAATAATCTGAGTCATTCTGTCTGAGAGATTCCATGCCGGATAAACCGCAATTGAGTCGCCCGAGTGAACACCGGCACGCTCGATATGCTCCATAATACCCGGAATGAGAATATCTTCACCGTCACAAATGGCGTCAACTTCAAGCTCTGTACCCTGAAGGTACTTATCAATAAGAATCGGATTTTCAATATTCTGTGCAAGAATGATTGCCATATACTCTTTGACATCATCTTCGTTGAATGCAATAATCATATTCTGACCGCCGAGAACATATGACGGACGGAGAAGAACAGGATAACCGATTTTGTCTGCAACATCGAGAGCCTCGTCTGTTGTCATAACCGTTACGCCACGGGGACGCTTGATGTGATACTTTTCAAGAAGCTCATCAAAACGCTCTCTGTCCTCTGCCATATCAATGGCATCGTATGATGTACCGAGAATATTTACGCCGTTGTCGCTGAGGAACTTTGTGAGCTTAATTGCTGTCTGTCCGCCGAATGCAACAACTACACCGAACGGATTTTCTGTTTTTATTATGCCCATAACATCTTCGGTTGTGAGCGGTTCAAAATAAAGTCTGTCGGCTGTGTCAAAGTCTGTTGATACTGTTTCAGGGTTGTTGTTTACGATAACAACATCGTAGCCTGCCTTTTTGAGCGCCCATACGCAGTGAACAGATGCATAGTCAAATTCGATACCCTGACCGATTCTGATAGGACCCGAACCGAATACGATAACTGTTTTCTTATCGCTCTTCTGCTCTCTGATGAATTCCTCAGCTTCATTTTCCTTATCAAATGTTGAATAGAAGTAAGGAGTTTCAGCCTCAAATTCTGCGGCGCAGGTATCAACCATTTTATAAACAGGAACAAGTGGATTTTCAACCTTCCTGCCTGTGATTTTTTCAATTGTTCTGTCAAGGAATCCCTTGTTCTTGGCACGAACATAGAGATCCTCCGTAAGCTCGCCGTTCTTGAGTTCGTTTTCAACGGCAATAAGATTTTTGAGCTTTTCAAGGAACCACTCGTCAATGAGAGTGATGTTGTGAATCTGTTCTACTGTAATGCCTCTCTTGAGAGCCTCATATACGCAGAAGATTCTTCTGTCATCGCAAACGCTGAGTCTGTCATAAACCGATGCGTTTGAAAGCTCTGCAAATTCCTTGTCATTGAGAGTATCGTGAGAAATCTCGGCACCTCTTACGGCTTTCATAATAGCCTGCTCAAATGTCGGAGCAATAGCCATAACCTCGCCTGTTGCCTTCATCTGAGTACCGAGTGTTCTCTTTGCATATACAAATTTATCGAAAGGCCATTTAGGGAATTTTACAACAACATAGTCAAGTGCCGGTTCAAAGCAAGCGTATGTTGTACCTGTAACGGCATTTTTGATTTCATTAAGTGTGTAACCGATAGCAATTTTAGCGGCAACCTTTGCAATAGGATAACCTGTTGCCTTTGACGCAAGTGCCGATGAACGGGATACACGGGGATTAACCTCGATAACCGCATATTCAAATGTTTCGGGGTTGAGTGCGAACTGGCAGTTACAACCGCCCTCTACCTTAAGTGCAGAGATAATGTTGAGAGCCGCACTTCTGAGCATCTGATATTCCTTGTCGGCAAGTGTTACCGTAGGAGCGATAACGATTGAGTCGCCTGTGTGAACGCCTACAGGATCGAAGTTTTCCATTGAGCAGACAGTAATAACATTTCCGTCGCTGTCACGCATAACCTCAAACTCGATTTCTTTCCAACCTGAGATACATTTTTCAACAAGCACCTGTGTGATAGGAGAAAGTTCAAGGCCGTTTGATGTGATTTCACGAAGCTCTTCCTCGTTATCGACAATACCGCCGCCTGTACCGCCGAGTGTGAATGCAGGACGGATAATTACAGGATAACCGATTTCATCGGCAAACTTAACAGCTGATTCAACATCTGTAACAACAAGTGACGGAATAACAGGCTGACCTATTTCAATCATTGTGTCCTTAAAAAGCTGTCTGTCCTCTGCCTTGTCGATTGTTTCGGGGTTTGCACCGAGAAGCTGAACATTGTATTTATCAAGGAAGCCCTCTTTTGCAAGCTGCATTGAAAGGGTAAGACCCGTCTGACCGCCGAGGGTTGAAAGAAGGCTGTCAGGGCGTTCCTTTTTGATGATTCTCTTAACTGTTTCAAGCGTCAACGGCTCAATATAGATTTTATCAGCCATTGCGTTATCAGTCATAATTGTAGCAGGGTTTGAGTTTACGAGAATAACCTCAAGTCCTTCTTCTTTAAGCGCACGGCAAGCCTGTGTGCCTGCATAGTCAAATTCGGCAGCCTGACCGATTACGATAGGGCCCGAACCGATTACCATAACTCGTTTGATATTCTTTTTGAGTGGCATATAATCATTCCTCGTTCAAGTAATTATTGTATCTGTTCTTATGCTGAATAGTAATCCGAATTTCGGACTCTTATTTTCTGTTGTTCTTCATCAATTCAATAAAACGGTCAAACAAAAATGCTGTATCGTGAGGACCGCCGCAAGCTTCCGGATGGAACTGAACCGAGAAAGCAGGCATATTTGTGTAGTTTACGCCCTCGCAGGTGTTATCATTGCCGTTTACAAAGCTTACTTTGCCGTTCTCGGGCATACTGTCGCTTACAACAGCGTAGCCGTGGTTCTGTGATGTGATGTAAACTCTGCCTGTTTCAACCTCTTTCGCAGGCTGGTTTGCACCTCTGTGACCGTACTTTAGCTTTTCTGTTTTTGCACCCTGTGAAAGCGCAAGGAGCTGGTGACCGAGACAGATACCGAAGGTCGGAATCCCGAAGTCACAAAGCTTTTTGAGCTCTGCAATAATCTCTGTGTTGTCCGACGGATCTCCCGGTCCGTTTGAAAGCATTACGCCGTCGGGATTCATAGCCTTAATTTCATCCGCTGTTGTGTGGGCGGGAACGACTGTAAGGTTACAACCTCTCTTAACAAGCTCTCTGCCGATGTTATGCTTTGCGCCAAAATCCATAAGCACAACATTGAGGTCGCCGTTTTCAGCGTCAAAATGCTCTTTTTCTTTTATAGTAGTGCTTTCAACAGCCTCTGTAATAACATAGTTCTTAATCTCGTCAAGTTCTTCCTTTGTTACATCGGGAGAATAGGAGATTTTGCAGTTCAGAACACCGTATTCACGCACAATTCTTGTGAGCGCACGGGTGTCGATTCCGTAAATGCCGGGAATTCCCGACTCTTTTAAAAAGGTGTCAAGATCACCCTCACAACGGAAGTTTGAAGGAACTTGGCACCATTCTCGTACAATATAACCTTTCAGTGATGGAGAGTCACTTTCAAAATCGGCAGGGATAACACCATAGTTGCCGATTAAAGGGAATGTCTGAATAACCACCTGACCGTAATAGCTGGGGTCGGTGAGTGTTTCAAGATAACCTGTCATTGCTGTAGTAAAAACAAGTTCTCCCGTAGTTTCTTTTTCGGCACCAAACGCCTTGCCCTCAAAAACTGTTCCGTTTTCAAGGATTAAGTATGCCGCACGGCTCATAAAAACACATTCCTTTCAATAAACTAAAAAATTGCAGTCAGTTCTCATATGTTCTGATAACCTGCTTTGCAACCTCAAGCTTGCTTGTTCTGAGATCCATAGCCTGTTTTTCAAGATAGCGATGTGCCTGATCTTCGGACATATTAAGGCAGGTAATAAGCAGGAACTTTGCTCTGTTTATTATCTTCATATCCGCAACCATATGCTTGAGCTTTTCATTTTCCTCAATCACACGGAACATACGCATCTTAAAACATTCCGTAAACTGCAAAAAGTGGTGAAACAGGTGCTTGTTTACGGGCTTTGCAATAACAAGAACACCGTGCTCCGTAAGTGCGTCGTTCACATAATCCGCATTTCGCTGTGGAACGATAATCACAACACTTGAACGGGTTGTTCCGGCAAAGTACTTTGAAAGCTCAATGCCGTTTTCCTTTTCAAGCGGCGCATTGACGCAAATGAGATCAAAAACCTCACCCTTTGCAAGCTCCTTAGCCTCCTGTGAGGTTTGGCAAACGGAAATCTCCGTATAGCCTTCGCTCTTGAGCAATTGTGACAAAGAAACGGCACTCTGTTCAGAGTGTGAAATCAGCAAAGCATTTTTCAAGAACCTCACCACCGCATATTGTTTCATTCATCTTATTATTTTACAAGATTAACCCCTATTGTTATTTACTTAAAGGAATTATGACAATATTTTTTACAATTTTGTAAAAACATTTTCAATGCAATTTTATTTTCTTCTCTTCAACATTTTTCGCGTTTTCCGACAAGTATACCTTTGCGGCAAAAAAACAAGCGACAGTTTAATTCTCTGCCGCTTGTAATTATACATTATTTGTTTTTTCGGACTGCCCGACTGTTGATGCAAAGCCGTTTTTAATTAAATCAGCCCTGCTTTTTCTGCGAGCTTACAATGTTGGCATGAGTCTTTCTGAGAGCCTCAAGCTGTGTTGCAACGCCCTCTTCCGTGCGTTTCATAATGCTGTCAACATAAACATTTGCAGCCTTTCTGATTTCCGCCGACTTCTGTTTTGCATCGTCAACAATTTCCTTGGCCTTTGCCTGAGCCTCACGAACAAGCTCGTTCTGGTTAAGCATAGCCTTTTTGCGTTCTTCCGCACCCCTGATTATGTTCTCCGATTCACGGTTAGCCTCGGCAAGAATCTGCTTTCTGTCGGCAACAATATTCTTTGCCTGTCTTACCTCTGCCGGCATAGCGTCCTGAATCTGATCGAGAATATCATAAATCTCGTCACTGCTTACCATAACCTTGCCGCCTGAAAAGGGCATTGACTTGGCAGCGCTGATAACATCCTGAAGCTGTAAAATCAAATCCTCAACTTTCATTATCTGTCCACTCCTTATATGTTTGGTTTAATCCATCTTTAATTAAAAAAACAAACGCTTAATTATTTTTCAGTCTTTCCACAATTCTGTCATGAATGCACGCAGGAACAAAGTTTCTGATGTCGCCGCCCATTGAGGCAATCTCACGAACCATACTCGAGCTGAGATACATCGAATCCGCTTCAGCAGTTAAAAACAGGGTTTCAAGGTTCGGATTCAGCTTTTTGTTGGTAAGCGCCATCTGAAATTCATATTCAAAGTCTGTCACAGCTCTGAGTCCCTTAACAATTGCGTCAACACCGTGTTCCTCACAATATTGTGCGAGCAAGCCGTTAAAGCCTACTACTTCAACATTATCAAGATGCCCGGTAACCTCCTTTAAAAGTTCAATTCTCTCTTCAATTGAGAAAATAGGACTTTTTGAAGAGTTGACAAGCACACCCACGATTACACGGTCAAAAAGCTTTGACGCTCTCGTGACAATATCAAGGTGTCCGAGCGTTACGGGATCGAAACTTCCCGGACAAATCACTGTTTTGTTCATCTTTGAAAATCCTTATGTCTGAATGTAGTTATTTTTATTTTACCATAGCGATACTGTCTGTCAAGTACAAAATCACCGTAATTCGACAAAATTTCTTCGTCAAGAGGATTTTCCGCAATGATAACACCCGTATCGTTCATCGCATCGACAACAAGCTCAAGGGCATCCTGCAGCATTCCCGTTCTGTAAGGGGGATCGAGAAACGCAATATCAAAACGCTGTGAGTTCATCGAAAGAAAGCTGTGAAAATCCATTGCAAAAACCTTTGCCGAATTTTCAAGCCTTACAGCCTTGAGGTTTCTTTTTACCGTTTCAAGCGATTTTTTTGCATTGTCAACAAAGCTTGCCGACTTTGCACCTCTGCTCAAAGCCTCAATACCCATTTGTCCCGAGCCTGCAAAAAGGTCAAGAAAATTTCTGCCCTCGGTTTCAAACTGAATAATCGAAAAAACAGCCTCTTTAATTCTGTCGGTTGTCGGTCTTACATCTTCACCCTCAAGGGTTTCGAGTCGTCTGCCTCTTGCGGAGCCTGTAATAACTCTCATAAAACACACGCAGCCTTTCCGCCTGCAAAATCATAAAACAACACCGCAAGCAGGCATACGGCATTGCCGAAAAAAGTTAAGTTTTGTGCAACCGTCTGCAATTGCAAATTTTAGTATAACACATTACAAGACATTTTACAACAATATTTTACTCTGTTTTGCTGTCATTCAGCGGATGATAGTATTTAAACACCGCAAGTGCGGCGTCTTTTGTCATTTTAGGAGCGTTTTCAAGCTCTGCAAGATCTGCATTTGAGATATTTTCAACCGTTCTGAAATACTTGAGAAGCGACCTTGCTCTGACTTCGCCTATGCCATCAATGCCTGTAAGCGAGCTTTTGAATGTGTTTTTGCTTCGTCTTGAATGGTGATAGCCGATTGCAAAGCGGTGGACCTCGTCCTGCATTTTTGCGAGGAACGCAAACAGCGACCGTCCGGGACTGAGCGCAATTTCTCCGCCCTCGCCCGTTACGGCACGGGTTCTGTGCTTATCGTCCTTTACAAGACCGAACAGCGGAACATCAATATTCTTACTCTGCAAAACCTCTTTTACAGCCGCAACCTGACCTTTACCGCCGTCAAGCAGTATAAGGTCGGGGAGTTTTCCAAAGCCCTCGTTCTCATCGGGATTTTTATAATATTCGTCAAATCGTCTTGTCAAAACTTCCGCCATGGATGCATAGTCATCCTGTCCTTCAAAGCCTTTGATTTTGAACTTTCTGTAAGCCGATTTGAGCGGTTTGCCGTTTTTATAAACAATCATACCCGCAACATTTTCCGTGCCGGCAAGGTTTGAAATATCGTAGGATTCGATATATTCGGGCAGCTTTTCAAGTCCGAGCAAATCACGCAGTTCTTCAAGCACATTGTACTCACGAACGGTTGCGCCCTTTTTCTGTGCAAGGGTTTCTGCGGCATTCGATTTGCACATTGCCACAAGCTGCGCCCTGTCACCCCTCTGCGGAACCGTTATGCCGACCTTACTGCCGTGCTTTTGCGAGAGCCATTCGGCAATTTCTTCCATACCGTCAAATTCCCTGTCAATTGCAATGCTCTTTGGCACACTGTCACGCAGAGTGTAATATCGCAGTAAAAATTCTTCGGTTTCGGATTCATTTTCACCGCTGTCAAACACAAAGCTTTCACGGTCAAACAACCTTCCGCCCTCAAAACGGAACACCTGATAACAGGTTTTGCCGTCATCTGAAAAGCCTGCAATAACATCGCCGTCATCAATTTTTGTTGCAACAACCTTTTGCTTGTCGCTCATTTTACGGACGGATTTTATTATGTCCCTGATTGACGCCGCCCTTTCAAATTCAAGATTTTCTGCGGCTGTTTCCATTTCTTCGGTCAGCTTTTTGATTGAATTTGTTGAACCGCCGCGCAAAAATTCAAGTGCACGGTTAAGATTTTCGTTGTAGTCCTTCAGCTTTACTCTGCCTGTGCAGGGAGCCATACATTGCTTTATGTGGTAGTTAAGGCACGGTCTGCCCTTTCTGAAATCTCTCGGAAATTGGCGGTTACAGGTTGGGAGCATAAAGATTTTGTTGGCCTCCTCAACGGCATTTTTTACATAGTAACTGCTCTTGTACGGACCGATATATTCCGCTCCGTCATCCTTTTTCTGCAATGTATATGACAGCTTTTTCCAATCACCTGAGCTGATTCTTATATAGCTGTAACCCTTGTCGTCTTTAAGCAAAATGTTATACTTCGGGGTGTGCTGTTTGATAAGGCTGCATTCAAGAATGAGTGCCTCAAACTCGCTGTCCGTGATGATATATTCAAAATCATCGACATTATCAACCATTCTGCGAACCTTTTCTGCATGGTTATTCTGCGAACCGAAGTATTGGCTGACTCTGTTTTTAAGAGCCTTTGCCTTGCCGATATATATAATTTTTCCGCTTTTGTCGTGCATGATGTACACACCCGGCAACAGCGGAAGCGCCATTGCTTTTTTACGAAGCTGTGACATTTTCGGATTCACAAAATCACCGCCTTTTCAGATTTCGATTTGTTTGAAAGAAACAAAAAAAGAGGCGGAAAACCGCCCCTTGATATTTTGCAAAATTTAAAGCTGATTATTCAGCAAAGCCTGACTCAACGAGAGAAACAAGACCCTCAACTGCTTCAGTTTCGTCAGAACCGTCAGCAATTACCTTAATAGTAGTGCCGCCGATAATACCGAGGGACAATACGCCGAGAAGGCTCTTTGCGTTCACACGGCGCTCTTCCTTCTCTACCCAAATTGTTGACTTATACTCATTAGCCTTCTGAATAAAGAAAGTTGCCGGACGAGCGTGTAAACCGGCTTTATTCTGTACTAATACTTCCTTAACATACATTTTTAAAACCCTCTTTGCCTTTAATTTTTTAACCACCAATGCCTGCAAACTGCGGCTCAATTTAATATGTATTATAATCTTTTTTCCGAACAAGGTCAATACAATAATTTAATTTCGTGTTAATATGCACCTTGAGAGAATTTATCCCCCCGTTTATTGTGCATTTTTACAAAATATTATGTTTTTATCGTAAAGATACGGTATTTCGTATGATTTTCCTTGTCTTATTTTATGTAATTACAGTTAGATTATGTCCGCAAAATTCACTTTTCGTCATATTTTTCAAGCATTTCGGGGCGTTTGAGTCTTGTCACCTCTATGCTCTTTTCTTTTCTCCATTTTTCAATGTTTGCATGGTGACCGCTCATAAGCACTTCGGGAACTTCTTTGCCTCTCCAGACTGACGGTTTTGTGTACTGCGGATACTCAAGGAGTCCGTTAAAATGGCTTTCCTCGGTAAAACATTCGTTGTTGGAAAGCACACCCGGAACCATTCTTGAAAGTGCATCAGCAAATACCATTGCGGGAATTTCTCCGCCCGTGAGAACATAGTCGCCGATTGAAATTTCTTCGTCAATAAACTCGTCAAGAAGTCTTTGGTCAACACCCTCATAGTGACCGCAGAGAATACAGATATTATCAACATCTGCAAGCTCACGAAGTCTTTGCTGTTTCAATGTCTTGCCCTGCGGTGACATATAGACAAAATGCGGTCTTTTGCCGATTTGTTTGCAGATATTCTCAAAGCAGAGGGCAATGGGTTCGGCTTTCATAAGCATTCCCATTCCGCCGCCGTAGGGAGTGTCGTCAACTCTTTTGTGCTTGTCAAAAGCGTAATCACGCAGTTGGTGACACACGATTTCAAGCACACCGCTTTTCTGTGCTCTGCCGATTATGCTTCCGTTTAAAACAGGCTCAAACATTTCGGGGAAAAGCGTTATAATATCAATCCTCATCGTCGAAAATTCCTTTCATGGGAACAATAAGAACATAGCCGTCATTAACATTGATTTCTTTTACAACATCGTCAATTACGGGAGCAAGGTATGTCTTGCCGTCGGCGTCTTTGATTTCGTAAACATCGTTTGCGCCTGTACGCAAAACATCGGAAATTTCGCCGTAGACTCTGCCGCTGCCGGCATCCTTAACCTCAAGACCGATAAGATCCTGAACAAAGTGAACGCCCTCCGCAAGATTGATGTCGTCACGGTTAATGTAGACAATCCTGCCCCTGTATTTTTCGGCTGCCTCGATTGTGTCAACTCCCTTGATTTTTGCAAGAGCGATATTTTTGTGCGGACGGGATTTCACTTCGATGAACTCTGTTCCGTTTTCATCAAGCCACAGCTTTTTAAAGGCACAGAGAAATTCGGGAGAGTCGCACCACGGGTCAATTCTAACCTCGCCTTTTATGCCGTGTGTACCCACGATTTTTCCCGAATCAAGAAACTGTTTTTTCATAATTACCTCAAATTTCACAAAATAAATTCAGTCGGATTTTACTTTAATTCAATGATTGTAACACCGTCTTCGCCCTCGCCGAACACACCGAGTCGCTGACTTTTGACGGCTTTGTTTGTTTTAAGATACTTGTTGATTTCACGCTTAAGCACGCCCGTGCCTTTGCCGTGAATAATCGTCATTTTGCTCACACCCGAAAGCACGGCATTGTCAATTGCCTTGTCAACAATATTGATTGCGTCGAAGGCGGTTTCACCACGGACATCAACCTCTGTTTCGGGACGGACATCCATTCTACTCGGCACATTTCTTGTGCTTGAAAATCTGTCCTTTGCAGGCTTGTTGTTTGATTTGAGCAAACGAAGATTTTTAATATCAACCCTCGTTTTGATTATGCCTGCCTGAACAAGCACAACACCGTCCTTGTTCGGCGGTGCAAGTACAGTTGCGTTTTTGTCGATATCGTAAATGAGAACCGTGTCGCCGACCTTGAGCGGTCTTGGCAGCTTGTACTCCTCATCGGTGAACTGCTCCTTGTACTCCTGGTTGAATGCCTGCTTGGCTAGACCGATGTCGAAGGCCTGGGGAGTCTGGACCACACGGTAGTCGCTGCGGAGTACATTCTTTCCGCCTCCGTGCTGGTCGATGTAGCGCAGGGTATCGGTAACGGCATATACCGGGATGGCTGCATACTCCTCGCGTGCCGTTTCGTAGCATTCATCGATTACCTCTGTAGATACGAAAGGGCGCACGCCATCGTGGAAACCTACCACACCGTCTTCGGTATCAGGAACCAGCGCCAGTCCATTCTTGGATGACTGGAAGCGGGTATCGCCGCCATTGGCAATCTGATGCTTGATGCTGAAATGATGCTCCTGACAGAGCTGGTGCCAGTATTCCTGCTGGCTTTCCGGGAGCACCAGGATGATGTTCAACTCTGGGCTGTACTCGTGGAAGCGCTCGATGGTGCGCATCAGGATAGGCTTGCCTGCTACTGGCAGAAACTGCTTGGGAATCTCGCTTCCCATGCGGAGGCCCTTGCCTCCGGCTACTATGATTACATAATCCATATTTCTTTTTTTTGTTCTTTTACTTGCTTTCCATCAGGTGGGTGTACATCATGCCCTTCTGCAATTCGCCAGTGATGCCATCGCCTGCGAAGTAGCTCAATATCTTGTAGGCGTATGGGAGGGTAGCTGCAGGACCTTCGCCTGTTATCACGTTGCCATCCTCCTGGAAGAGGGTAGCGGTATATTCGGTGCTGTCGCTGAAATACTGCTCGAATCCTGGATAGCAGGTTGCCTTCTTGCCATCCAGGATACCTGTGCTTGCCAGAACCATAGGGGCAGCGCAGATGGCACCGATTCGCTTGCCTGCCTTGTGCTGGGCGATGAGAGCCTGGCGTACACCCTCGTGCTCGTTAAGATGACTGCTGCCAGGCATTCCTCCAGGCAGGAGGAGCATATCGGCATCCTCGAAACTCTGGATGTCCTCAAACTTGAGGTCTGCCTTGATGGTGATGCCGTGGGAAGTCTCTACCCATTCAGTTCCGGTGATGCTTACAGTCTTGATATCCACGCCACCTCTGCGCAGGATGTCAACAGGAGCCAATCCTTCGATTTCTTCGAAGCCGTTGGCAAGAAATTCATATACCTTAGCCATAATTTTATCTTTTTTATTGCGTAATTCAATAATTAATGCTATTTTTGCAACTGCAAATGTAAGAATAATAATTGAAATAACAAAATAATGGCACAACAACATTTGAAATTTGCTATATTTGGCAATGAATATCAGGCCAAGAAGAGTGCTTCCATCATGCAAATCCTCTCTTATCTGGAGAAAAGAGAGGCAGAAGTGTATATCGAAAGTCTCTTCTACGACTTTCTTACCAAGGTGGAGCACCTTGAAGTGCAGGCAGCAGGTGTATTCGAGGATTACAATTTTGATGTAGATTATGTTATTTCGATGGGTGGTGACGGTACCTTCCTCAAGGCGGCGAGCCGTGTGGGAGCCAAGGGAACGCCTATCCTCGGCGTGAATATGGGCCGATTGGGATTCCTTGCCGATGTGCTGCCTGGCGAGATAGAGCCGGCACTTGACAGCCTCTATGCCGGCGAATGCAAGATAGAGGAGCATGCCATCATCGAGGTGAAGGCAGAGGGCGGTATTCTGGCGGGCTATCCTTTTGCCCTGAATGACATCGCCGTGCTGAAACGTGATGATGCTTCGATGATATCCATCCGTACGCAGGTGGATGGCGAGTTTCTGGTTACCTATCAGGCGGATGGTCTTATCGTGACCACACCTACGGGTTCTACGGCTTATAATCTCTCTAATGGCGGACCAATCATCATTCCGCAGAGTGGCAGCCTCTGTCTTACTCCTGTGGCACCTCATAGCTTGAACATCCGCCCTATCGTAATCAATGATACGGCAGAGATCGTGCTGGATGTGGAGAGCCGCAGCCATAATTATCTCGTGGCGATTGATGGCAGAAGCGAACGCATGACCGAGCAGACCCGCCTGATTATCCGCAAGGCGCCTCACTCTATCAAGATTGTGAAGCAGCGCAACCAGCGATATTTCTCCACGCTGAGAGAAAAGCTGATGTGGGGAGCTGATCAGAGGCAGAGATAAGGAGGACTTGGACAGGCGATGGAATCGCCTGGAACGGGGCTGGCTGATATAAAATAACGCCTGGTGTAGCTTTTTCAGAATTGCTACGCCAGGCGTTTCTTTTTGATGTTTACCCTGAAAACTAAACCTAGTTTTTAAATAATCTAAACCTTGTTATCAACAATCTTAAACATTATTCAAACCAAAACTATACCCTACAATCTTTAAACCTTATTCAAACTAGAACCTACATCTTTTATCAACAATCTTAAACCTTTTTTAAAATAAATCTAAACCTTTTTGAAACCTATATCTTATATTTTACAAAGTCTTGAACGACTTTATCTGATAACGATCTTCTTGCCCTGATGAATATAGATGCCAGTTTGCTGTGGCTTCTGATTCATCTTCATTCCATCCAGGGTGTACCAGGCATTGTTGGTACTTGTTGTCTTATCGATGACCGGTGCATCGGTGATGCCTGTTGTTGGCATATCGGCAGTTACATCCTTGATCTTATAGTGACCTTCATTATTCTTCTCATTCAGAACCTCCAGATAGGTATCCTTGTTGATATCCGTAAAATCTACGGTCTGTGGAGTTCCTGTTCCTGTACTGAATACGAATGAAACCTTATAGTCCTTGCTCTTGATCTTGTAAGTCTGATAATACCATTTCTTGCCTTCAATCTCCTTGCACTGGGTAACCTTGTCGCCAGGCCATTTATTAGTGGCGGTCAGATTCTCATCTGGTTTCTCGCACCAAGCCCAGAAGTTGAAGCCATCTTTCCATCCTACCTGGTCTGCGTTGGCATATACTGTGATGTCGTATGGTTCGAAGTCAGCTGGCTTTGTAATCTGATAAGTACGGGTAATCACGCTGCTAACAGCACCATCTACCAGCAAACCTACCTTGAGCGTTGTCTCTCCGATAGGGAGTTCGATTTCCTCGCCGCTCTTTGCCTTCTTGCTGCTGGCAGTAGGTTCGGTGCCATCAGTTGTATAAACCAACTGTGCATCGTCTGCGTTGCTTACTGCCACGAGCTTTGCCTTCTGTGCACCCTCGTATTCGCCTGATGCCAGATTTACCCAAGCCACGTTTGCCTTCTTGGACATGAAATAGCGATAGTGATAGCCGTTGAGGATTTCAGCGTATGCGTTAGACACTTCAAACTTGTTGGCGTTAGGACCCACGATGGCAAGGAGCGAAGTCTTTGTGCCGGTGGTCAAGATACCATTAAATCCATCGCCCTTGTAGGCATTGAAGGTGGTATTGCTGGTATTGGTGATGCCAGCCATCTGACGGGCGTTGATCATCGCCTTGATATCCTGCTTGCAGTCAATCCAGTGCTTGTAGAATACGCATGGGGTACCGCAAGATGCCAGAATGTATGCATTGGCTGCCAGGGTATCCTTGCGGATAGGATCCTGCTGTTCGCTGGCTGAGCGGTATTCTGTATCATGATTCTCTACGAAGGTGATGGCATACTGCTTGTAAGCTGGATCGTTGGCCAGACCATCTGTCTTTACGTTTGACCATTTGCCATTGATGGCATCGCGCACCACGTAGCGGATAGGGAAGTCGAAGGCAGCACTGGTAATCTCTTCGTTCACCTTGGTGGCGTTGAGCCAGTTCTTGATGACAGATACGTTTCCATCCCAATATTCTCCGATAGAATAAGTTGGTTTGATAGCAGTATTGTAGATACCTGTAAACTTGCCGCTGTATCCCTTTACCATATCATAGCGGAATCCGGCATAGCCGAAGTCGTTGAGGAGCATATCGAGATAAGCCTTTACGATGGTCTGCACATTCTCGCTGCTGTGGTCGAGGTCGCGCATGCCGTCCCAGTCTGTTCCGGTATCATTGTTGCTGCTGAGCTTTACGCCCTGCTTATCTGCCTCTTTCTTGGTCTTACCGCCATCATCGTTGGCGCAGATATCGGTAGATTTCATCTCGTAGGTTACTCCCTTGTAGGTTTCTACCGGGAAGTCAAACCAGGTGGATACGTTCTTGCGATGGTTGATTACTACGTCGGCGATGGTTCCGATGCCGTTATTCTTGAAGGTCTTGATGAGAGAGCGGAGTTCGCTTTCACTTCCGAAAGAACTTTCGTAGTTGGAAAACCAGTAGAGGTCGTCGTAACCCATTGACTTGTTGCCACAGTAGGCGCTCTGTGGAATCCATACGAGGTTGAAGTACTGTCCCAGTTCCGGAGCCTGCGCTTCGAGTTTGGTCCATTTGGATTCGCTGAAGGAATCCCAGTAGAATCCCTGCAGCATCACGCCGCTATAGTTGGCAGGCCAACCTTGTGCGAACATATTGATGGTTGCCAGTAGGGCAACGAGTGTTAAGTAGATTTTCTTCATATTTATTCAGTTAGAGTTGTTGCTTTGATAACTGTTGCAAAGTTACGATGAAAATCGGTGAGTTGTTTCTCCAACTGGTGTAAATTGAGCAAAAGAAATGCGCAAACGTTTGCATCTGTGATGATTTTTCTTTATCTTTCCTTTGCTGAGATTTTCGTATTTTTATCTGATTCTTATTTTGTTTATGAATATTGAAAATATGAGGTGTAATGTGAATACGTTGAAAATCAGACGGTTATGTTTTTGCTCTTCAAGGGCGTTTTTTGAGATTTCTATAGTTGTACGACTATAGGTGTTTTTGTTGTACAACAGCAGTTTTTTATTTATAAAATAGGGGAGTGATGTATGTTGAAGTCATTTTTTCGCTTCTAGATTACCCACTGATCAATAGACAAAATATGGATATAAATACTTACATCAACTGAAAGATGATTTCTATCTTTTCTTCCAGAGTTCGCTGGTGTTGTCTTTGCCTTGCATCGAAGAACCGGTTTATCGTAAGTTTGCCAATCGTCTGTTGTCATCCCAGCATAGGGTGATAGACGAATCCGTCTTTTCTTATATCTATCAGCAGTCGGGCAGTGTAACCTGGTATCTTCGCCATTGAGCCAGCAGTTTATCAGCACCCACCATCTTCCTGCCATGAGCAGCGTGAAGACGGCATTGACGGCATTGGTGGATAAGCAGCTGGTAAGCAAGACCCCAAACGGCTATTTAGTAAGCGACCGCTTCTTTGCGAAGTGGCTGGTGAAAGGGGGAATCACATTATAGTCCTTTCATCATTCTGCCGGCATATATTATGCTATGTAAATAATATTCTGGAAAAAGACAATCAAGAAGAAACTCCCGTAAAATGGGGAAAGAAGAGATTGAATATTTTCCCTTAAGGATATTTATTTTTTTCCTTAAGGGAAAATGCTTTTTTCCTTAAGGAAAATAAAATCTTCCCTTAAGAGATTTTTCACCGCATTTAACTTGTAAAGCTATTTTGTTAAAACAAATCGCTATGGGTTCCATTGTTGAGAAACAGCAAGGTTAGTTTTTCATCGTTTTGTTCCCACAGCATCAACCAATCTGGGGTTATGTGACACTCCGAGATACCGCAAAAAGAAAATATGCGGCTCTCAGAATTGAGAACCGCATATTGGATTCTATTTTGATTCCAATCGTTAATTGCCTTTTCGATGGAGAAAGGCTACTGCGGAAATCTTTATAGTATTTGTCTGTTCTTATTTTCTCATTTTATTACCCTCTATTTATTCTTTCCACCAACTCATTAGGTGTAAGTATTTCCATTTTAGAGAAACCAAACCATTTTTTGCCCAGATCCTTGATAGAAGCACCTATATGATAAACGTCATCATCTATGCAAAGAAAGCGGTCATGTGATAAACGGAATGTTTCTACAGCTATTGGTGCATATTGAGCGTTATGGCGGTCAATGTCAAGTTGGAAATGACGACTTATCTGCTGAGTATAGATGACAGCAGTCACTTCAGGTCCTCTTTTGTCTAGTAATGTAAGTACAGTTTCATCCACATAGTTGTCGATAAGAATAATGCGCTTTTTTGCGCTCTTAATCAAATCGGAAACGAAAGTATAGGCATCATAAATTTGCCCATTATAGAATACTCCTTGCTTCGGTTTCGTATTGCCCTCGTCCAATCTGCGGAACACCTCATCAATACGCTTATTGGTTGCCTCTATGTGCTTATCGGTATCTTTACCATGAAGTGACGCATGGAAACAAATGCTCGCATAATCTGAATGTTTACCTCTATGGCTGTTTTCGAACGAAGGACACTACTAAGCATTGCCACGCCTTGTTCTGTAAAGGCATAAGTTGAGTATCGGTTACCACCTCTGCCGTTTGAGGTCACAAATTGTGACCTCAAACATTCTTCTTTACTCAATTCAAAGCGAAAATCGTTTGGAAATCGCTCTATGTTACGCTTAACGGTTTGATTAAGGACTTTTGTCTCTACACCATATAAGGTGGCTAAATCTTTATCAAGCATAACTTGTTGTCCTCTAATTACTTTTATTAGAGGTTCTATGTTACTTGCAAATTTATGGTCATCATATTTTGTGACATCCATTTTGGACCGGTCACAATTTGTAACCAGTTCATCTTTGTCTTGATGTTCTATGTTATTTGCCATTTTACATTCTTTGTTGTTTATAAGGTCGTGGACGCAATATTGCTATTCAGGGACAAAGAAAATGCAAACGAGCGCAAAGAAAGCTTGCTTTCAATTTGCCGAGTGCAGCTTTTCTTCTGCAAAGATACGACTTTTCCTCGTAACTTCCAAGGTTTTAGGGAAAAAATACTTGAAAAGGGGGTGGAGAAAAAGAAAATAGGCGACTCTCAATTCCGGGAGCCGCCTATTGATATTTAGTTTATTTGATGAAGCAAATGTTTACTTCTTAGTCATTATTGCATATGCCTGACCAGAACAGAGAGCATAGAGTTTTATGTCGTATGTTCCTGCTTCAACGTTAAAGTTACCACTCTTTGGACTCATATCCAACGAGAAGAGAGAATTGGCGGAATTGGTACCCCAATTGATATCCCATTTATCGTTTGCACGGAACTTGATATTTCCATCGTTCAATTTGATATCTTTGATTTCCCAACAGCCTTCAACTGCGTTGTATGTCATGTCAGTATCATTGTCCCATTTTCCAGGTGTGGCATCACCTATAACACCAATAGTTGTGATGGCTGTCAGATTAGCAGTCTTATTCTCTGTATTGTAATCTATCCAATAGTAACCGGCTGGTTCAGAAACGGCAATCTCTTCTCCGTTGATCTTCAGTGCTCCCTTAATATAAGCACCACCGCAATAATTGTTACCATCAGATGTTCTCAACATCAGTTCGCTATTACCAGATACTGCAGAAATATAGTCAGGGTAGTCAACAGGAGTAATCTTGTATGATGAGTACATCATGTTGATTTCAATCTTGATATATTTCTTGTCGGTTGAAACTTTAAAAGAACCATCATTTCCGATATGTTCACGAGTGTCAAGGCTTTCTTCTACGTCGACACCATTAGAGCCATTACCCTTGGTTGTTCCTAAAACATGTTTCCATTCATTCTTATTGGCAATTTCGTCACATGTTTCTCCACTACCAATTCCAAACCATGTATCACCACCGGCATTGGCAGGTATGACTGCTGTGAAAACTGGGTCGTCGTAAACATCTGCGTGGGTGCGGATAAATTTCTGCTTCTTAGTTCTTGCAGATTCAGCCCAGTCTAATGTTCCACCAATTACATAATAAGTTGACGCAATTTCTGGGGCATCTGGCTTTGCCTTTATGATAAAGTTTTCTGAGTCAAGGAAACTTGCATTGGTATTACCATTCATGGAAAGAGTGGCTCTAACTTTTGCTTGGATGTCATTGACAACTGGTTTCTTACCATAAGTGTTCTCTACGAATTTCTTGAAATCTGCGTATTTGACCTTACCGGTAGACCCCATCTTAAGTACTTCCGTTTTCTGCTCGTTGTTCTTCTTATAGTTGATTCGCAAAGTATATTTTGGCGTATAGGCAGTATTAGAAGATGTAGGTGCCTTTGTGATGTTACAAATCTGTACAGAGTCTGTACTTTCTGTAATCTGTGCGAAATCAATAACATCTACAGCTGCAACGCTACCATTGCCAAAAGCTACAGCTTCGCCTTGTGGGTTTCCTGGCTGCTCTGACCAATCGTTGAAACTGTCATCACAAGAAGCAAGGGCAAATGTTGCTAAGCCTGCTAATAAATATGATTTGATTTTCATAATTGTTTCTTTATTTAGGGGGAGAGGAGAACAAACTCCTCTCCCTGAGTTTGATTAATTATTTTTGCTCAACAAAAGAGTATGCACCTGAGATGTCGTTGAAGTATACCTTGTAGGTACCCTTATCACATGGAATTGATACGCCATCATCCTTGTTGCTAATAGCACATGGGAAGATAGAACTGCCCCATGTTGCCTCACCGGAAGTGAAGGACATCTCTGTCTTAGCTGACAAAGTGATTTCTGCATACCAGTCATGATTTGGAACACCATCAATTGTTGTAATTGGTGACATCTCTGTATCACCAATCTTCATAGTGGTGTAGTCTACAACTTCTCCCTTGTAATACTTATAGTCTGCGTTGTAAGGTGAAACCTTCAATTTATGCTCTTTAGTATTTACCTCGAGTACATAATAACCTGGATCTGCTACAACCAAGTTGCCTGTGTCATCGCCACCATCACGGTATTTGAAGTCTTCACCACCATCCTTTGTGATGTTTCCACCACCTATACCGTAGTTCCAGTTGGTCAAACCCTTAGGGGCAATAATCTTGAATTCACCGGCTTTGAGGTAACCTGTATACTGAACAATACCGTCACCGGTAAACTTGTCGTAAGATTCACCTTCTTTTACGTACATAGGCATCATGCCAATACCTATCTTGCTAGGATCATTGTCCCAATTACCATTGGCAATAACACCACCAGTAAGATACCAGAATTGTGGCAAACTCTCTTTGATGAAGTATGGGTAAATTTTTACCTGCTGTACGTTTGTATAAACGTAGTTTGCAGAGTCGTTCAAGTTCTTTGGACAACTAACCATACGTACATTCAAAGTGATAGGCTGGTCTGTTACTACTTGAGATTCTTCTTCCCATCCCTTCACTTTCATAACGCAGAGGTCAAACTCGTTGGCTGGTGCATTATAAGTGATAGAGTTTCCTTTGGTTGAAGTAGAGAAGATGCGCTTTTTGTTTTTAAAGTCAGCATTATCTTCTCCTGCAATCTGTATCCAATAGGAAGTTTCTGTTGGGAAACCGTAGTCAGCAGCCTTTTCTGCCTTGAACTGAACGTATTCGCTGCTCTTCAGGTCGATGATATTGTCACCCATCTCAGGCTTGAGGAGATTGAATGACTCTGGAACTGACATGATTGGGTTGTCATCTCTATCGGCATCGCAAGAAGCGAAAGCTAAGAGACCCACCAACGCTGCAGCCATTATATTAATCTTTTTCATATTGTAACCTTATTAAATGATTGATAATTAATAATCAGGGTTCTGTTTCAAACCTGTTGTGTTACTATTGATATCACTGATAGGAATTGCATAGATGTTGAAATGCTTGTCGAATGGAGTTCCATCCTGAGTTCCACCCATCCATTCCCACTTGTACTTGCTCTGGCCACCGAACTTGTCGAAACGAATCAAGTCCATACGGCGGCGTCCTTCGTAAGCAAACTCACGAGACCACTCATCGCAGATGTCATCAAGAGTGAATGAGGTCAAGTTAGAAACATCTATACCTGCTCTTTCGCGAATCTCCTTGATTTTAGCAAGACCATCGTTTGTGCAAGAACCATTGTTCATGCGGGCATCAGCTTCTGCATAAGTCAAAAGTGCCTCTGCATAACGCATCATAGGGAAATCGGTATCAACAAACTGATTATGCTTTGGAGAACCCGAACCTGCATAAGTATTGAGGAACTTGACATAAGCATAACCTGACTTGAAGTCTGTTTCCTTTGTAATACTCATCTTGAAGCCCTTGGTATAGAACAAAGCACGATTGTCGCCAGCTTGAGCTGCAACCTCTGTAGGGGTGCCTTCCATAGGTTGACTGCTAGGGAAGAACTTTTGTACAAACTGCTTGCGGGCGTGATTACCACCCCACTGTTCTGAAGTTCCCGTAGGATAATTCTTTATGATGTCGGCATCAGTAGTAGAAGCAATCAGGAACAAGCAACCACCCCATGTCTGAGTATCCCAACCATCGTGGATTGCAGGAAGAATAATCTCGTTTTCTGCACCATTCACATCATTATCTGCCATAAAGAGTTTCTGGAAACCTGAGTAACTGCCAGTAGGTGTCTTGCACAAGTTATATGGAGTGTCAATAACTTTCTGTGCGAAATACTTGGCAGAGTCGTTATGTTCTGTACCAGAATATACCTTAGCATTGATATAGTCGCGGGCCAAGAGCAACCATGCTGCTGCCTTGTTTGCACGGCCATAACCATCTTGTTTGCCATTTACTACCTTTGCATCGCTTAAAACCTCTTGGGCACCAGCTGTTTCGCCACAAACTTCACGAAGTTCACCATTTATAAAGTCGAAGAGATATTTGCGGCTTACCTGAGGCGCTGATTCTTTAGATACGTTAAGTACCAATGGAACATTACCAAAGAGATCCATCAGATAAGAGTAGTGAAGAGCTCTCAAGAAGCGGGCTTCTGCACGCTTGGTACTGATTTCAGGATCTGTAGAGTTGGCTGTTGACTCCAAATAGTTGTTTGCATATGTGATACCCATGTAAAGACGATAGTAAAGCGCCTTCATCATTGGGTGTGAATCACCCCATGAAGCGTGGTTGAATTCAGGAATACCTGCATCACCCCAAATACACTCTGCTTCATCAGTAGGAAGTTCGTTGGCATTCCACAACTGACGAATCAAACTAGAAGTACCTTCATCGATATCGTCAATATCGCCACTTCCATCAGGTCCTTTCTGACCTGTCAGTACCATGTTAGCATATACCTTGTTTAGGAGAGCGTCATAGTTGGCGGTTGGAACCTGCTGTGGGTTGATGTTGTCTGCATCCAAATCACCTACACATGACGAGAATCCTAATGATGCTACAGCCATAGCTGCAACAGGCAATATATTTTTAATTTTCATTAGTCTCATAATTGTAATACTTAAGTAATTAGAAGTTCAAGTTGAGTCCAATAACAGTTGTGAATGGACGTGGGTAAATTGAGTTGTCGATACCGCTTGCTACCTCAGGATCGATGCCACTATAGTTTGTAATAGTGAATACGTTTTGAACGGTAGCATAGATACGGCCACTGATTCCCTTGTATTTGCTTCCGCCGAAGAGACCATCAAATGAGTAACCCAATGTGATGTTGTCCATCTTCAGGAATGAAGCATTCTCTACGAAGTAGTCCGTGAAGAACTGCTGTGTGAGTGGGTTGGTGAATCCAAGTTTTACTGCATCTTTTGGACGGTTACCTAAGTAACCCAATGCGTAAACAGAACCTGTGCCTACGTTGCAAGAACCTGCGAAGTTATCATTGTATACATAGTTGCCAAGACTTGCACGCATAGAGAAACTGAAGTCCCAGTTCTTGTACATCAACTTTGAACCGAAGCCCATTGTTACGTCTGGTGCAGGTTTATAGTAGAAGTAGCGGTCGCCACTATCTATGTAGCCATTACCATTGCGGTCTACGTATGTATTCTGGAGAGGATTTCCGTTCTTGTCGTAAGCCTGCTGATATACATAGAATGCGCTTGCAGAGTGACCAACGGCATGTGCCTGGATAGTACTTCCAGTACCGGCTGAGACACCACCTGTTTCTACCAGATAACCTTCTGAATTACCGCCTACCAACTCATCAATCTTGTTCTTGTTGTAAGTCAGGTTGTAGTTGATTTCCCATCTCAAGTCTTTTGTCTGGATAGGACGAACGATTGTCGCCAACTCAAAACCTGTATTATGCAAAGAACCGATGTTGCTTGTAACTTTGTTGCGGAAGTTAGAACCTGCTGATACATATACAGAGTTAATCAAATCTGTTGTCTTGCGGTAGTACCAGTCCAAGTTCAGAATCCAACGGTCACGGAAGAATGAGAAATCAAGACCTGCGTTCCAAGTAGTGGTCTTCTCCCAAGTCAAGTCGGTATTGAATGCATCTGGACGATAAGTTACACCATTGCCATTAGCATCCTTGATAGCACCATAGTATGCGTGGTCTTGGTTCGGTGTAAATGTAGGCATATATGTATAGTCACCGATACCTTCCTGCTGACCAGTCTTACCCCAGCCGAGACGAAGTTTCACGTCTTCAACCCACTTGACATCTTTCAGGAAAGATTCTTCCTTCATCTTCCATGCCAAAGCAGCAGATGGGAACAAACCCCAACGATTGCCCTTGGCAAAACGTGAAGAACCATCATCACGAAGCGTGAATGTGAAGAGGTAACGGTCTAAGAGAGAGTAGTTTAAACGACCAAAGAATGATACGAGATAGTTCTCTGTCTTATAGAGCGTACCTGATGTTGGCGCATTATACTTAGTGCCCGCCAATGGAATGGTTGTTGTTGTCTTATCCGGGTTGGTAATGTCTTGGGTCATTCCGCAAGTTGCAGGATACATTCCATAGCCATCCCAATCGGTCTTTTTGTGGAACTTCTGGTATTCATAACCTGCCATCACATCAATGTGGTTTGCCTTGTTGATGTCCTTCAAGTACTGTGCATAAGCATTGAATGAGAGGTTGTATGTATCCATCTTGCTCCAGCCATTGTAACCGAAATAGCTGTTTGAGTATGAATAAGGACTGATATCTGTATTCTGCTTACCAGTAGAATAGTCTGCACCAGCATTCATGTGAATGTGCAAGTCTTCGAAACCATGAATCTTATAGTCTGCCTCGATGTTACCAACGAATGTCTTTGATGTTGCACGATCGTTCTTCATTTCGAGCATTGCCACTGGGTTTTGTGTAGCGTTGCGGTTGTAAGAGATGCCCCAGTTTGGATCCATGTATGTAGAACTGCTGGAATACCACTGTGTATAACCTCCGAAGTACTTCTCATAGACACCATTGTTTACACTAACTGGCTTGGTAGGGTCCATATAGCGGGCTGCACCGATGGCACCACCATCTGCATAACGGCTCTTGGCAATCATACCCTTACCATTAATGTTGAACTTCAAGTGGTCCTGCAAGAATGAAGGGTTCAAACTCATGCTGGCTGTGTAACGTTCAAACTTTGAAGTCTTAATGATACCTTCATTGTTTGTATAGCCGAGCGAAGCGCGGTAAGGCATATTCTTTAAACCACCCTGGATAGTAATGTTGTGGTCGTGAGAAATGGCTGTACGATAAATCTCGTCCTGCCAGTTGGTATCAGCAAATTGCTGTTCGCCTACTTGGTTGAATTCGCTCTTGTAACCAGTAATTTTATCGTCCTTAATGATAGGAGAAATAGTTTCTTTATCATAGGTGTAATAGCCGAGTGCCTTATAAGCTGCACTCTTTTCACCATAAAGATTCTTGATAAACTCTCTATACTCTGGACCGCTCATTACGTCGAAGGTCTTTTTCTTGGTAGAAATTGACATGTTTCCGCTATAGCTAACCTTAGGAGCCTGGCCTGAACGACCTTTCTTTGTAGTAATGATGATGACACCATTAGAAGCTCGGGAACCATAGATGGCTGTTGCTGAAGCATCCTTCAATACAGTGAAACTTTCGATATCGTTAGGATTTACCATAGAGAGTGGGTTAGAGAGACCCTTAACTCCATAATTGTCCATAGCAAGTCCATCAATAACGATTAATGGGTCATTGGAAGCGTTCAATGACGAACCACCACGGATACGAATCTGTGCACCTGAACCTGGAGCACCATCGTTAGAGATGACATTAACACCGGCAATTTTGCCGGAAATCATGTCTTGTGCATTAGTCTGGAGACCATGGTTCATGTCATCAGGTTTGATAGCAGTAACAGAACCGGTCAAGTCGTTCTTCTTAGCCACACCATAACCGATGACTACGACTTCGTTCAAAGCCTTAGAGTCATCTGCCAAGGTAATGCTCATGTTATTTGCTGCCTTCACTGTCTGCGGAGTCATTCCCAGATAAGTGAAAGTAAGGTTTGTACCTGGAGCTGCGTCAATAGAGAAGTTACCATCCATGTCGGTAATACCTACTGCCTTACCGTTCACTGTAATGGTAGCACCCATGATAGGCTCACCGGAAGCATCCTTCACATGTCCCTTAATCGCATTAGTCTGCGCAAAGGAACTCACCGTCAGAAGCAGACCACTTGCGAGGGTCAATGCTCTGAGAGGTAATTTAATTTTTACCTGCTTCATCATTTGCTTGATTTTTAAGTTTATGTTTATACTATTGTTATTCTTAAAATGAATATTCTGCTTTTAGTCTCTGGCCTGTTTATGTAAAGAGGTCGAGTTGTCTAATTGTTTATTCTTTCTGGGTGCAAAATTAAAGTCTTTTTCGATACGATGTACTATTTTTCAGTTAATTCCGTTATTTCTTATGCGCAAACGTTTGCATTCCTTTTGCTTGATTTAGGTCAACAAAAAAGGTGCGAAATAGCGGATATTTGCCTAATTTTGCAGCGTGATTTAAAACAACATGAACGAAAATAACAACATAACAATGAAAGATATAGCTCGCGAACTGGGAGTCAGTGTTGCTACAGTGAGCCGGGCGTTGAAGGACAGTCCTAGAATCAGTGCTGCCCAGAAGGAGCGTATCCAGACTTTTGCGCGTGAACATAATTTCTTTCCGAACATGCTTGGTGAGGCTTTGCGCCATAGCAAGGTACAACCGATGAAGGTCGTCGGAGTCATTGTACCGGAGTTCGTACATTATTATTTTATGTCCGTCCTTTCGGGCATAGAGGAGGAGGCGAGAGCCCGCGGATATCGTGTGATGGTGGCACAGAGTAACGAAAGATACGACAAGGAAGTGTCCATCTGCGAGGACTTCTATAAGAATAAGGTATGCGGTATCATCGTATCACAGGCGAAGGATACCAAGCAGTACGCACATTTCGAGAAGTTGATGAACAATGGCGTGCCTCTCGTCTTCTACGATAGAATCTGTACGGGCGTGAACTGCTCCCGAGTGGTAGTAGATGACTATATGGGTGCCTTTACCGCCGTTACCCATCTGGTGGATACGGGCTGCAAGAAGATAGCCTTCTACGGTTCGCCGATGAATCTGGAAATCTCCAAGAACCGTTATAACGGTTATCATGATGCACTGGTGAAGCACGGATTGGCGGAGAACCCCGACTGGGTGAGAATCTGTGACAACCGTGCCCAGGCAGAGGTGGTTACACCAGAGATATTGAGTGAGGAAAATCATCCGGATGCTTTCTTCGCCATCAATGATGATACGGCGATAGGCATTCTCTATACTGCCAAGCGAATGGGCTTCGATGTGCCGAATGACATCAGTATCTGCGGCTTTACCAATGGCGACAGAGCCAAGGCTTGCGATCCGATGCTCACTACGGTAGAACAGCGTGGAGTGGCAGTAGGCGAAGAGGCTGCAAACATTCTCATCGGACTGGTGGAAGGATCCAGCCCTACGCATGACGTTGAGAAGCGAGTGGTAAGAACTCGTCTGGTGGTTCGAGGAACTACCAGATAACTTTGAACTTTGAGCTTTGAACATTGAACTTTATAAATAGCTCTAATAACCTAATGTCCTTTGTGAATTTCAATGTTCAAAATCAAAGTAAGAGTAATCATAAAGTTCAAAATTCAATGTTCAAAATTCAAAGTATAACAATATGACACAAAAACCTGATTTAAGTTTCTGGAAGCTCTGGAACCTGAGCTTCGGATTTTTCGGAGTACAGATTGCCTACGCTCTTCAGAGCGCCAACATCTCCCGAATCTTTGCAACGTTGGGTGCTGATCCACACAACTTGAGTTATTTCTGGATTCTCCCTCCATTGATGGGAATCCTTGTACAGCCTATTGTCGGCACATTGAGTGACAAGACCTGGTGCCGTTTTGGTCGCCGCATCCCTTATCTCTTTGTGGGAGCCACGGTAGCCGTACTCGTGATGTGCCTGCTGCCGAATTCCGGTTCTCTCGGTCTGACGGTAAGTGGTGCGATGCTCTTCGGCTTGATTGCCCTGATGTTCCTCGATACGAGCATCAATATGGCGATGCAGCCTTTCAAGATGCTGGTAGGCGATATGGTAAACGAGAAGCAGAAGGCAAAGGCTTACTCTATCCAGAGTTTCCTCTGCAATGCCGGTTCTGTAGCCGGATATATCTTTCCATTCCTCTTTACCTTCCTGGGTATCAAGAATGTAGCCGAAGAGGGCGTGGTGCCTGATTCCGTCATCTGGTCATTCTATGTAGGTGCCGCCATCCTTATCCTCTGTGTCATCTATACCACGATGAAGGTGAAGGAGTGGAATCCTCAGCAGTATGCTGCCTATAATGGTGTAGCTGGCGAGGTAGAAAAGGAAGAAGAGGGCAAGGCTGACTGGATTACCCTCTTGAAAAACGCACCTTCTACTTTCTGGAAGGTGGGACTGGTTCAGTTCTTCTGTTGGGCTGCTTTCCTTTATCTCTGGAACTATTCTACAGGTGCCATCGCTGAGACCGTATGGAATACCACCGATCCTAAGTCGGCAGAGTTCCAGGCGGCAGGCAACTGGGTAGGCATCCTCTTTGCCGTTCAGGCAGTAGGTAGTGTGCTCTGGGCAGTGGTTCTTCCTCAGTTCAAGAATACCAAGATGGCTTATAGTGTGAGCTTGATTATAGGTGGTGTGGGCTTCGCTCTCATCCCATTCCTGCACGATCAGTATCTGCAGTTTATTCCATTCCTGATGATTGGTGCCGGCTGGGCTGCCATGTTGGCGATGCCTTTCACTTTCGTGACCAATGCTCTGCAGGGTTATGGTCACATGGGCGCTTACCTGGGCTTGTTCAACGGAACCATCTGTATTCCTCAGATTGTGGCTGCCATCTGCGGTGGTACTATTCTGGGTCTTGTTGGTTCTCATCAGAGCGATATGATGATTGTGGCTGGCGTATTGCTTGTCTGCGGTGCCTTCTCTGTGGCAGCCATCAGGAGCAACAGGAATAAATAGTTCTCATGGTAATAATCCTATAACCCATATACATAATGACTATACACTTTCATATAGAATACCGTACTGCATTCGGCGAGGAACTCTCGCTCTGCTTCATGGACAAAGAC
>ERZ779737.178-NODE-178-length-65184-cov-4.161894_pt1 | contig 65184 bp, 56 predicted proteins | sample MGYA00511889_ERZ779737 | MGnify/ENA primary metagenome ERZ779737 (study PRJEB29588, sample SAMEA2163575) | human gut metagenome | biome: human gut; feature: human-associated habitat; material: faeces | place: Denmark | collected 2008/2010 ... | reverse complement strand
ACGATACGGAATTCGGAAAGATAGCGGGCGAACTTTCGGGCAAGACGAAGTCATCCACTCCGCTTCAGGAAAAGCTCAAAAAGATGGGAAAGATTATCACCATACTCGGCGTTGTAGCCGCGGCGATAGTCTTTATCGCCGAGATTGTTTCCTTTGCCTTGCACGGCGCGGTGGACGTCACGCACGTTATGGAAGCGTTTGTCACAAGCATAGTTCTGATTGTCGCCGCCGTCCCCGAGGGCTTGCCCACAATAGTTGCGGTCTCGCTTTCCATAAACATAATAAAACTGTCAAAAAACAACGCTTTGGTAAAAAAAATGGTTGCATCCGAAACGGTGGGCTGTATAAACATTATCTGCTCGGACAAGACGGGAACGCTTACCGAAAACAAAATGACGGTCAGGGCTTTTTACGACGGAGTTTGGCATGAGAATGCCGATAACGCCGCAAGTGAGTATTTTTTCAAAAACGTCTGCGTAAATTCCACCGCTCAGCTTAGCGAAAAGGGAGATTTTATAGGAAACCCCACCGAGGGTGCGCTGCTTTCGTTTTATGAACGCACGGCGGGCAAAGAGTCCGGCAACGATTACAGAACGGTGAGGAGAAAAAATAAAATTGTAAAGGTTTTTCCGTTTAACTCCGATTTAAAGCATATGACGACGGTGGTAAAATCGGGCGAAAGCAACACGGTTCTTGTTAAGGGAAGTCCCGAATTCGTGCTCAACGCTTCGTCTTTGGATGAGGATAAAAGAGCGGAAATCTGCGCTCTTATAGAAGAATGCCAAAAAAAGGCAATGAGGATAATCGCTTTTGCGCATAAGACAATCGACAAGGGTACGGACGTCGAAGAAAAGCACGGCGAGATAGAATCGGATATGACTTTCGACGGATTTGCCGCCATTTCAGACCCGCTCAGAAAGGAAGTCTACGACGCTGTTAAATCCTGCTTTAAGGCGGGTATATCGCTTAAAATTTTAACGGGAGACAATCTCATTACCGCAACCGCCATAGCCAACGAACTTGAGCTGCTTTCCGACGGGGGAGAGGCGGTGGAGGCGTCCGCTCTTTCAGAGCTTTCCGATGAAGAACTTTTAAACAGGCTCAAAACCATAAGAGTTATCGCAAGAAGCACGCCCGCCGTTAAAATGAGAGTGGTAAAGCTGCTTAAGGGCGCAGGCAACGTCGTGGCGGTAACGGGTGACGGCATAAACGACGCTCCCGCTCTCAAGAACGCCGACGTCGGAATCGCTATGGGTATATCGGGAACGGAAGTTTCAAAAGAAGCAAGCGACGTTGTCTTGCTTGACGACTCTTTTGCCACAATAGTCAAAGCTGTCGAATGGGGCAGAAATATCTATGAAAACTTTAAGAGATTTATAACCTTTCAACTTACCGTAAATCTCTCTTCAGTCATCGTGGTGTTCATGTCGATACTTCTCGGGTTTAAGGCGCCTTTCAGCGCTTTGCAGCTGCTTTGGATAAACCTTATTATGGACGGACCTCCTGCGCTGACTTTAGGACTCGAGCCAAACTATAAAGATTTAATGAACCGTCCGCCTACAAAGAGAGATGAGAGCATAATCACAAAGAATATGTTTATAAGGATATTCGTCACGGGTATACTTATGTCGGTAGTGTTTTTGTGTCAATACGCTTTCAATTTCCTCGGCGTTCCGCCCGAGCAGGAACTGACAGTGCTGTTCACAATGTTCGTTCTCTTTCAGCTGTTCAACTCGTTCAACTGTCGGGAATTGCACCTTGAGAGCATATTCAAGCACCTTTTAAAAAATAAAGTTATGCTCATAGTGGTGGCAATAACCTTTTTGCTTCAGGTGCTCATCATTCAGTTTGCGGGAGCGTTTTTCGGAACGGTGCCGCTCAGCGTCGAAACCTGGCTCATTCTCGTGGCTATGGGCTTAGCCGTCATTGCGATATCCGAAATCGTCAAACTTATAGCAAGAGCGGCATTAAAAATCAAACAAAAGAAACAGTCTTTAGCTCAATAAAAAGCGTAAAGGAAACGAACTTATTTAGGGTAATTTAAAAAGTCAAAAAGGACGCATTATATAATGCGTCTTTTTTGTTTGCCAAACGCCGTCCGATAAAAATTTTTGCAATTTAAAGCCATATTGATTGACAAACGATTAAGAGGAGAATAATATAATATATAGATGCGTTCGCCATAGCGAACAAAACGTTGTATCAAGCAAACGGCAAAAGGGAAATAAATGCGGCATATTTCTATGCCGACGATTAGACCGAAAGGGAAGCGCAAGGGAATATGAAGAATTCAGCGACAGCTAAAAATGGAAAAAAGACAGAGGAAAAATCAAAGGACAAAATCACTCTCAAAGATTTGAAAGAGGGTCAGAGTGCGCTTGTCACCGCAGTTGGCGGTAAGGGGGCACTAAGACAGCATTTTCTCGATATGGGCATTGTTCCCGGGGTGGAGATTACCCTTGAAAAGTTTGCTCCGATGGGTGACCCTATGGAACTCAGAATCAGGGGTTATCAGCTTACCTTAAGACTTGACGACGCAAAGCAGATTTTGGTTTCCGAGCCTTATGAAAAAAAGGAAGAAAAAGAGGACGTCAAAAAGGATAATTCGCCCACAAGGGACAGAGAGCACTTAGGTCTTGGCGAGGGCGGAAAATATCACAAAAAAGAGGACGGAGAAAAACTGCCCAAGGGGACGGTTTTGACCTTCGCTTTGGCAGGCAATCAGAATTGCGGAAAGACGACTTTGTTTAATCAGCTGACGGGCGCAAGTCAGCACGTGGGAAATTTCCCCGGCGTGACCGTTGACCAAAAGAGCGGAAAAATTAAAGGAAGGGAAAACACGCTTGTAACCGACCTGCCCGGAATTTATTCTCTTTCCCCTTACACCAACGAGGAAATCGTTTCGAGGAAGTTTATTTTAGAGGAAAAGCCAAAAGGCATTATAAATATAGTGGACGCCACCAATATAGAGCGTAATCTCTATCTTACGATGCAGCTTATGGAACTCGGTATCCCCATGGTGCTTGCCGTCAATATGATGGACGAGTTAAAGGGCAACGGAGGCTCTATCGACATAAACGCCATGGAAGCTTTGCTCGGTATTCCCGTCGTGCCGATATCGGCGTTAAAAAACGAGGGCGTCGACGAGCTTGTAAGTCACGCTTTGCACGTTGCGGAATATCAGGAACCTCCTTGTGTGCAGGATTATTGCGACCCCGACGAGCACGGCGGTGCGGTGCACAGAGCACTTCACGGCATTATGCATCTTATCGAAGACCATGCCAAAGAGGCGCAAATTCCCATTCGTTTTGCCGCAAGCAAAATAATAGAGGGAGATAAATCTGTTTTAGACGCACTAAAGCTTGACCAAAACGAGGTGGAGCTTGTCGAACACGTCATAGTGCAGATGGAAGAGGAAAGAGGTCTCGACCGCGCGGCGACTATTGCCGATATGCGTTTTACCTTTATCCAAAAATTATGCGACGTATGCGTGATAAAGCCGAAAGAGAGCAAAGAATATATTTTAAGCCGAAAAATAGATAAAGTTTTGACAGGAAAATATACGGCAATCCCGATGTTTATACTCATTATGGCTGCGGTGTTTTTGCTTACTTTCAACGTTATTGGCTATTGGCTTCAATATCTTCTCGAGTGGGGAATATCCGCATTGAGCGACGCTTTGGACGTGGCGTTTGTCGACTGGGGCGTCAACAACGTGTTGCACTCTCTCATCATCGACGGAATAATCGGCGGCGTGGGAACGGTCATAACTTTCGTACCTATAATCATTACTTTGTTTTTCTTCCTTTCCATTTTGGAAGACAGCGGATATATGGCGAGAGTCGCTTTTGTCATGGATAAGATATTAAGGAAGATAGGACTCTCGGGAAAGAGTATCGTGCCCATGCTCATAGGTTTCGGTTGCACCGTGCCAGGAGTTATGGCGACGAGGACGCTCTCCTCCGAGCGTGACAGAAAAATGACGGTTATGCTCACGCCTTATATGAGCTGTTCGGCAAAACTGCCCGTTTACAGTTTTATAGCTTCGGTGTTCTTCCCGAAAATTGCGTGGCTCGTCATGGTCGGACTTTATTTCATAGGAATATTGATATCCGTCATAATCGCTTTGATTGCCAAAAAGACGGCATTTAAAGGTGAGGCAATTCCCTTTGTCATGGAACTTCCGAACTACCGTTTACCCGCCATAAAAAACGTTTTGCACCTGCTTTGGGATAAGACTAAAGACTATATAAAAAGAGCGTTTACAGTCATTCTTATCGCAACGATATGCATTTGGTTTTTACAGACTTTCGATTTCCGTATGCGTCTTGTTGACGACCCGTCGACTAGTATGCTCGCTACGATTGCAGGGTATCTGTCGTATCTGTTCTATCCGTTGGGCTTTGGCGATTATCGAATAACAACCGCTCTTATCACGGGCTTTTTGGCAAAGGAAAGCTTTGTTTCCACAGCTTCCGTGCTGTTCGGTTCGGGTGCGGCGATGACGGCAGTCATAACTGATGCCGCCGCATTCTCGCTCTTGGTGTTCTGTTTGCTCTATACGCCGTGCGTTGCGGCAATAGCCGCCATAAGAAAGGAGCTCGGCATTAAATGGGCGCTTGCGACAATGGGAGGTCAATGCCTTATCGCTTGGCTTGTTTCGGGAGTTATAAGCCTTATAAGCTTTGCGGCGGGGGCGCTGTTTATATGATAGCTACGATTGTATTGTCGGTATTGCTTGCCGTAGCGGTTATAATCGCTATAATCGTCATAGTAAAAGACAGGAAAAAAGGAAAGTGTTGCGGCGGCTGTTCCTCGTGCGAGGGGTGCCCTTATAACAGGCAAAACTGTCAAAGGAAAAATCTCAATACAAAGTCTGATTTAAAGGCGGACGAAACGGAGTGTTCGGGTCTTTCAAAAGCGGATAAAGAAGGGGACGACATAAAACAAAAGATAAAAGATAACACGGAAAAAAAGAATTGAATTAAAAAATTCTCAAAAGCGGTTTAAAACAATCGCCGTGAGGCAAACTAAAATGCGGTATTGAAACCGCATTTTTTTTGTGATAAAATAAAATAAAAAGGAGTGCAAGAATATGGGTATAGAAAATAAAACGGTTTTGGTGACGGGAGCCTCGTCGGGAATGGGTAAAGCCATTGTCGAGAGATTTGTAGCTGAGGGAGCAAACGTCGTTGCCGTTGCCCGCCGTAAAGAGAGGCTTGAAGAGCTTGCAAAATCGCTTGAAGGCAAAAAGGGTAAAGCGGCTGTGTTTGTAGGCGACGTATCCGACCCGAAAACAACCGACGATATGATAGATTTCGCCGTAAATAAATTCGGAAGTTTAGACGTTTTATTAAACAACGCAGGCATTATGGACGATATGTCGGCGGTCGGTGATTTTTCCGACGATATTTTAGGAAGAGTTTTTTCAGTAAACGTCTACGGTCCCATGAGAGCTATGAGAAAGGCGGTCAGCGTGTTCAAATCTCAGGGTAAAGGCGGAAACATAATCAACGTGGCGTCGATAGGCGGTATCAGGACGGTGGCAGGCGTGGTTTACTGTGCTTCTAAAGCCGCTCTAATCTCTATGACCAAAAATACGGCGTATATGTATATGCCCGATAAGATAAGATGCAACTGTATAGCCCCCGGAGGAATAGAAACGGAAATCGCCCAAAGTATGGGCATACCCAATATGGCGGGATTCTCTCGCCTTAAGCCTATGATGGATATGGCGCCGCCTATGGGTAAGGCGGAAGACATTGCGTCTGCGGCTCTGTATTTGGCAAGCGACGAATCGAGTTACGTTTCGGGGGACGTGCTTGTCGTGGACGGCGGTTGGATAAGTGTATGACGAAACTTTACCGCGTAAACGTCGCTTTAAAAACCGTTTTTCACCTTATGCGCCATTAAAGCAAAAAGTGACGGAAATATTGTTAGAATAAAAAAGGGAATTAAAGACTGAATCTTTAATTCCCTTTAACGTTTGAGCCTTCGACGGCACTAAAAGACGTTCGGCATAAAGCGGATTGGATTATACAATTAAAGAGTCTTTTTTATGACTATGTCTTTATCGTCGTCGTCTTGTTTAGGTATGCGGTATATTGTCTTAGTTTTCTTTGAAAACTTTTCTACGGATTCCGCTATATTCAAAAGGTGGTCGCCAATTCTTTCGGCGTCGGAAGCGAGAGATAGATAAAGGGCGCCTGCTTCCACGGTGCATTTTTTCTCGCTCATGCGTCTGATGTGATTGTTGCTCATTTTTTTGGTAATTTCATCCGTTTCGTCTTCAAGAACTTTTGCTTTGTCAATTCTTGCTGCGTCTGAGTCGACATACATACTCATTGTGAGATTGTAAAGCTCGTTTATTTTTGTTTTAAGCTCCGTCAGTTCGCTCGAAGCTTCATCGCTGAAAGAATATTCGTTTTCGGACAGCTTTTCGGCGTATTCGAATATGTTTTCGCTGTAGTCGCCTATACGTTCGATATCGGTCACGGTATGGTGAACGGTGCCTAAGTAGGTGCGGTCGGATTCGCTTATCTCCAAAGAAGTGAGTTCTACTACGAATTTGATTATCTCTTTATTTCTGAAATTTATGAAGTCCTCTCGTTTTGCGAAAGTTTTTTTAGCGTCGACGTTGCGGCTGAGCACGCTGTCTAAGGCGAGATTAAAGTTTTCTATCGAGTCGGAAGCCATATCCAAAATTTCCTTTTTTACCTGTTCGACGGCGATAGGGGGAGATTGAAGGATATGTTCTTCGAGATAGGTAAGCTTTGGTCCGTTTTTGTCTTTGGGTTTTTCTTTAATCAGTTTCTCGGTCATCTTTACCAAAAGGTTTGTAAACGGCAAAATCAAAATAACCGTTATGACGTTAAAAATCGTATGCATCATGGCGAGCTGCGTGGTAGGAACACCCGGGAACATAATCTCTAAAATCTTGCCAAAGCTCGTCCCGCCAAGGCGCATAAAGAGACCTATGAACATAAAAATCACAACGCCCACTACGTTAAAGAAAAAGTGGATAAATGCCGCCCGTTTGGCGTTAGTAGTTGTTCCTATACAAGCAATGAGGGCGACGATACACGTTCCTATATTAGAGCCGAGAGCCATATAAACGCCTTGGTCAATCGTGATAAGACCGCCGTATAGCATTGTGATGATTATGCTCGTCATTGTGGAAGAACTTTGAATAAGGGCGGTAACCAAACAGCCGATTATAACCAAAAGAATCGGATTTTGCAGTGTGGCAAGAAAGTTTATAAGTTTTTCCGATTCGGTAAATACCGTCATAGAGTCGCTCATTAGCGAAAGTCCCACAAACAGCATACCGAAGCCCGCTATGAGGCCGCCAACTTTTTTTACCGTTTCGTTTTTAGTGAAAAGCATTATGAACGCACCTATGCCGGCAAGCGTTCCGAATATGACGTTCATCGAAATCGACGACGTGCCCAGCATACCCAGCGCCACTATCTGCGCAGTGACAGTCGTTCCTATGTTGGCTCCGAATATAATCGTCGTCGCCTGAGTAAGACTCATAAGAGAGGCGTTTACGAAGCCTATAACCATAACGGTAACCGCACCGGAACTTTGAATTATCGCTGTCGTTGCGGTTCCTATTCCGACTCCTGCAAGTTTGCTCTTGCCGAGTTTGTTGAACATCTTTTTAAGTTTGTTTCCCGCAAGCGTTTCGATGTTTTGCGTCATTAAATTCATCGACAGCAGTAAAACTCCGAGACCTGCGATAAGTGACAGACAAGCTATAGCTATATTCATACGCGCTCCTTTTGGTGTCTTAATTTATTTTACTTTATTTAAAACTTTCAAGTCAAACGTTTGAATATCGGAGCAGCTATCCTTTATAAAATATGTAGCGCATTTTGTCGTTTTCGTCATGATAAATTGATTTGCGACGGTATAAAGCGCAAAGAAAAGGCGTCTGTCTTTAAAGCAGATGAGGTGTCACGCCGTAAAAGCACGAAATTACGGGTATTGTCATGCGGATAAAAATTTAATAAAATCATAAAAAAGAATTTAAGCTCATTACAAAAAAAAGAGGGGGAAATTAAATGAACAAAAAAGGATTGTAGCAATTGTGGCAATCATTGCGCTTATTTCCGTTATGGCGGTAGTGTTTGCCTCCTGTAACGCCGATACCTATCAAAAGAGATTGGAAGAAGCGGGATATATCGTATACAATTATTCGACGGACGATATCCAATTAGACGGTGCCGAATGGGGTCTTGTGGCGATGAATGAAAGAACGGGCGATGCGGTAACCATAGTAAAATTCACCAGTCTTTCTTCGGCTAAGGACGCAGAGGCGGACGCCAAAAGCACTTCGTGAATGACCGTATACCGTCAGAGTATGCTCGTTATGGTAGGCACGGAGCAGACTATTGCCGACGCCAAATAATAAAAAGGTCTAATTAACAAAAACTATTTAAAATTTTATTAAGCAAAGCTTTTTTAAGCAAACAAAAAACGCCGAAACTCGGCGTTTTTGTTTTAGACGGTCTTTTATAAATTCCGACAAATTTTAAAAAGTTTTAATTTCGACTGATTAAAAATTCGATATAAAGTCCGATTTCAAAGCAATATATTTAAATTTAATTATTAGTTAAATTTAAGATTATTTCATATTTTGTCAGTTCAATTTCCTTTTATCAGTCGGATTTTTTCTCGTTATCCTTTTTGCGTATATCCACTCTCTTGATTTTACCGCTCGTCGTCTTGGGAAGCTCGTCGACGAATTCGATAATTCTCGGATACTTATATGGCGCCGTAAGATTTTTGACGTGCGTTTGCAAATCTTTAATGAGCTCGTCGGACGGTGTATAACCCTTTGCCAAAACTATCGTTGCTTTTACGACCTGACCTCTTATCGGGTCGGGCGCGCCGGTTATAGCGCATTCCAAAACGGAAGGGTGCTCCATAAGCGCACTTTCCACCTCAAAGGGTCCTATGCGGTAGCCGCTTGACTTGATGATGTCGTCTTTTCTGCCGACAAACCAAAAATATCCGTTTGAGTCTTTTACGGCAAGGTCGCCCGTGTGATAATACTTTTCGCCGCGAAGGAGCTTTGTCCTTTCTTCGTCGCCTTTATATGAAGAAACGAGACCGCAGTAGACGGTGGAATTCAAAATGGCAATTTCGCCTTCCGTGCCCTCGGGAACGATTTCCTCGTTATCGTCTATAAGTTCGATGTCATAAATCGGGCTGGGTTTGCCGAGGCTTCCGATGACAGGTTCTTCAAAATAGAAAGAGCCCAAAAGGATTGTCGATTCCGTCTGACCGAAGCCCTCGTAAATTTTCTGACCTGTCGCTTCGTAAAACTGTTTGAAAATTTCGGGGTTTAAAGCTTCTCCCGCAGTCGAGCAGTGTGATAAAGAGGAAAAGTCGTAACAGCTTAAATCTTCTTTTACCAAAAAGCGGTATATCGTGGGAGGTGCGCAGAACGTGGTGATTTGATATTTTTCGATGAGGGGCAGGATATCGGTGGGCGTAAATCTTCCGTTGTAGTCATAAGCGAAAATCGCCGTGCCGCTTATCCATTGACCGTAAATTTTGCCCCAGCTTGCTTTTGCCCAACCTGTTTCCGCCATTGTGAAATGAAGCCCGTCATCGACGACTTTTTGCCAATATCTCGCTGTGACGATATGTCCTATGGGGTAGTAGAAATTGTGTTCCACCATTTTGGGCTGTCCCGTCGTGCCCGACGTAAAGTAGCAGAGCATTGCTCCGTCCGAGTCGGGGCGGGGGCAGCTTAGCGTGTCGCTCTGTTTTTCCATAGCTTCGGAAATTGTTTCAAAGCCTTCGGTGGGAAGGGTAAAATAACATTTTTTTACGCTTTCGCACTTGGGAAGAGCGAGCACCGTGTGCTCTACCACGTCAAGCTCGGTTGTCGCAAACAGCATTTTGACGTTTGCGGATTGCATACGGTAAATAATATCTTTTGCCGTCAGAAGGTGAGTAGCGGGGATAAGCACGATGCCCGTTTTGTGGCACGCTACCGCAAGCACCCAATATTCCCATCTGCGGTTTAACATACTCATGACGTAGTCGCCGCTTTTGAGACCTTGCGACAGCATAAGATTTGCAAGTTTGTTTGAAAGGCGGGACATTTCGCCGAAAGTGATTATCTTTTCGTCACCGTCCGAGTTGCACCATACGAGCGCTCTTTTGTCGGGAACGACGTTTGCGTATTTATCCACAATATCGTAACCGAAGTTGAAATCCTTCGGGACGTTGAGCTTAAGGGATTTAAACTCTTCGTAGGTAGAAAATTCGGTGTTCGTCAAAAAATCAGATAATAAATTCATATAAATCCTTAAATCTCTTTTGAACTTTTATTTTTATCAATTTTAGCACAAATAGTTTGATTCGTAAAACGAATTTTTATTTTTATATCGATTTTTACTAAAAATATTTTAAAGTAATTTAAAATAAAAAAATATTGCTTTAAAAAGGGCTGTGTGATATACTTTATTAAAATAAAACGCTTTTGGAGTTCACAATGATTGATGAAAAAAACAATGAAGTTTTAAAGGCGCTCGTCGCTCTTTGTAAAGATACCGATTCTTTTAAAATTCTCGACGCCGAAGAGATAATTTCACAATGCAACGGCGTGGACAAAGATTCTCTTGCCGTCGCCATAAAAGAAATCAGCGACAGAGAGATGATTAAAATCAAATATGCCAACAAAGACGAATATTGCCTCGCTATTCTGCCTAAGGCGAAAATCGAGGACGACGCAATCGTGGCTGTCGAGGGCGTGGCGCAGAAAAAAGGCGTGGCAGGCAAATTCGGTCAAAATTGGTCGCTTAAAAAAGCCGTGTTCGTTTCCTCGCTCTCCGGTTCGTTTTTGGGCGGTCTTATTGTTGCAATCATAAATCTCGCTATTCAATTTATTTAAAAAGGAAGTTTGGCAAGAGGTATATATGGCACTTGAAAAAGAAGCTACTTTGACAAAAAAAGAGAAAGCGGTCATGCGCTACGTATACAACGCCGCGACCAAAAACAAGGGGCTTTGCGTTGTCCGTCCTTGCGATATTTTGTCCAACATCAGTTATGACCTTGAATTCGGCGCAGGCGAACTCGCTCCCACTTTGAAAAATCTCGAACTTGACGACTATTTCGAACTCACCGAGACGGATAAGAAGGGAGAGCTTTATTATTGCATTAACTTAAGGAAGAGAGGGCTTGCCTATGCCCGCGCAGAGGCAAGTTTCAAAAAGAAACTCATTTTCAAAATCGCAATTACGGTTATATGTGCGGTCATCACGGGTATCGTGGGTTGGGTTATCAAATATTTACTTACGACATTTGTTTGATTGATTTTTACTTTACTATCCGTTTTTGAAATTTTGAATTGTGCCAAAAAATAAAACGTTTTCGAGTCGTTAAAAAACTTTAAACAGTTTTAAAATTTTATGACGTGGAAAAACTTAAAGTGCGGCAAATGGAAGAAAAATTTAAAATCGTTTCTAAATTTTCCCCTTGCGGTGACCAGCCGCAGGCTATCGAAGAACTTGTGGAAGGACTGAACGACGGTCTGAGAACACAAGTTCTTTTAGGCGTTACGGGAAGCGGCAAAACCTTTACCATGGCAAACATAATAGAGAGGGTGCAGCGTCCCGCTTTGGTTATCGCACACAATAAAACTCTTGCCGCTCAGCTCTGTAACGAATTCAGAGAATTTTTTCCTCATAACAGGGTGGAATTTTTTGTTTCCTATTACGATTACTTTCAGCCCGAGGCTTATATTCCGAGAAGCGATACCTATATAGAAAAGGACCTTGCCATAAACGACGAGATAGATAAACTTCGCCACAGCGCAACGGCGTCGCTTTGCGAAAGGCGTGACACCATTGTCGTGGCGTCCGTTTCGTGCATATACGGCTTGGGCGCGCCCAAAGAATATTATTCGCAGGCGGTGTCCTTAAGAGAGGGCGAAACCTACGACCGTGACGAACTTATCGACAAACTCATTGCCATTCAATACCGCCGCAGCGACGATTTTGTCCGTTCCACTTTCCGTGTAAAGGGCGACGTGGTGGACGTGTATCCCGCTTCTAACACAGACATCGCTATAAGAATTGAGTTTTTCGGAGACGAAATCGAGAGAATATCACAGATTGACGCTTTAACCGCAAAACCTCTCAGCGAATTAAAACATGTTATGATTTTCCCCGCAAGCCACTATGTTGTCGGCGGCGATAAAGAGGAAATTTTAAAGACGATTTTAAAAGACAAGGCAGAGAGAGTAAAGTATTTCGAGGAGCACAACAAACTGATTGAGGCTCAAAGGATAGACGAAAGAGTAAACTATGACGTTGAAATGATACGGGAAATAGGGTATTGCTCGGGCATAGAAAATTACAGCCGATATTTTGACGGGCGCGCGATAGGACAGCCTCCGTATACGCTCATGGACTTTTTCGATAAAGACTTTGTCTGCTTTATCGATGAAAGCCACATGACCATTCCGCAGATAAGGGCTATGTATAACGGCGATAAGTCAAGGAAGACAAACCTTGTAGACTACGGTTTCAGACTTCCCGCCGCATACGACAACCGTCCGCTTACTTTTGAGGAATTCGATAAAAAGATAACTCAGCTTATCTGCGTTTCGGCAACGCCTGCCGAATACGAACTTTCGCAAGCGGATAAGGTGACCGAGCAGCTCATTCGTCCGACGGGACTCGTTGACCCGCCTATCGAGATAAGACCGACAAAAAATCAGATTGACGACCTTATCTCGGAGATAAACACATCTGTCGCCACAGGCGGCAGAGTGCTTGTTACGACGCTTACCAAAAAGATGGCGGAAAGTCTCACGGAATATTTAAGAGAGGCAGGCATAAAGGTCAAGTATATGCACAGCGATATAGATACCTTAGAGCGAATAGAAATAGTCAAGGGTTTAAGACTTGGCGAGTTCGATACTCTGGTCGGAATAAATCTCTTAAGAGAAGGGCTTGACATTCCCGAAGTGAAACTTGTAGCCATACTTGACGCCGACAAAGAGGGCTTTTTAAGAAGCGAAACCTCGCTCGTTCAGACGGTGGGCAGGGCGGCGAGAAACAGCGAATCGAGAGTTATTCTCTATGCCGACACCGTGACGGGAAGTATGCAGAGGGCTATCGACGAAACAAACCGACGCCGCAAAAAGCAAACGGAATACAACGAATTAAATCACATTACGCCAAAGACGGTTGTCAAGCCGATAACGAATACGCTCAACATCACAAAGGCAAAGACGAGTAAGAAGATGAGCGTTGCCGATATTAAATCGGAAATAGAAAGGCTAAGCCATAAGATGAGGCAGGCGGCGGATATACTTGATTTCGAGGCGGCAATAAAACTGAGAGAGGAGATTTCCTCGTTAAAGAGGCAGCTAAGACACTAAATTCAGATGCCGAAACCGCCGTTTAAAAAGGGGCAATCACTTTGGTCGGTTCGGAATTGTTTTGCTTTCAAAAAAATATTTTGAGCTGACGGGCAGAGATTAAAACGTTTGTCAAAGAGCGAATAGAGCAAGGCGTTTGACGATATAGCGATTGACTTATAAAACGGCTAAAATGCGTTTTTAACGGCGCAAAAAATTTGTATATAAAACATAATGCACAAAGGCGATTTACATAAGCAGGCGATAAAATGAACGAGATAATAATAAAAGGCGCAAAAGAGAATAATTTGCAAAACTTGGACCTCACCATTCCCCGTGACAAACTCATAGTGTTTACGGGACTTTCCGGCAGCGGAAAATCAAGTCTTGCTTTCGATACGATATTTGCCGAGGGACAGAGAAGGTATATAGAGAGTTTATCGAGTTACGCCAGACAGTTTTTGGGACAAATGCAAAAACCCGACGTCGAGTATATCGAGGGGCTTTCTCCCGCCGTAGCGATAGACCAAAAGACAACGTCCAAAAATCCGCGTTCCACTGTGGGAACGGTGACGGAAATATACGACTATTTAAGGCTTTTATACGCAAGAGTGGGCACGCCTCACTGTCCCGAATGCGGAAAGGAAATTCGTTCGCAGTCGGTCGACGAGATAGTTGACAAGGTGATAGAACGCGGCGGCAAGGTGCAGATTATCGCTCCGATTGTAAGAGGTAAGAGCGGAGAGTTTAAAAAAGAATTTGAAAATCTCAAAAAGAGCGGTTTTTTGAGAGTCAAGGTTGACGGCGAAAATTATACTCTTGACGAGCCGATAGAACTTGAAAAGACAAAGAAGCATACGATAAGCGTCATCGTCGACAGAATAGTCGTCAAAGAGGGCGTCAACAAAAGACTTACCGACGCGGTGGAAATTGCACTCAATCTTGCCGACGGACTTGTCGTATGCGATTTTGAAGGAGAGGAAGTTTTGTTTTCGTCGAAATACAGCTGTCCCGATTGCGGAATCAGCATAGAGGAACTCGAGCCGAGACTGTTTTCTTTCAACAGTCCTTACGGCGCATGTCCGCATTGTTTAGGTCTCGGATTTTATAACAGCGTAAACCTCGATATGCTCATCGTGGACGAAAATCTGTCTCTCAATCAGGGCGCGATAAAGGCGAGCGGCTGGAATATGGAAAACGGTCAGGTGATAAAAATGCAGCTTAAAGCGCTTTCCAAAAGCTACGGTTTTTCGCTCGATACGCCGTATAAGGATTTGCCCGAAAAGATAAAACATATTATATTTTTCGGCAACGACGGCGAATATATCGAGATGGAGTATAATTCTAAAACTTATAGCGGCAGATTTATGTCGAGATTCGAGGGCATTGCAAACAATTTGCGCCGTCGCTACGAAGACGCAAAAAACGAATGGGCTAAAACGGAACTTGCCAAGTATTTTACCGAAACCCCTTGTCCTTATTGCAACGGAAAGCGTCTTAAAAAAGAGGCTCTTGCCGTTACGGTGGGGGGACTCAATATATACGAGCTTTGCAATAAGTCGATAACTGAAATCGACAGTTTTTTGAGCGATTTAAAGCTTAGTAAAACAAAAACTTTGATTGCCGAGCGAATTTTAAAGGAAATTCACGCAAGACTGAGATTTTTAATAGACGTAGGACTCAGCTACCTGACGTTAAACCGTTCGGCAGGCACATTGTCCGGCGGAGAGTCTCAGAGGATAAGGCTTGCCACGCAGATAGGAAGCGGACTTGCGGGCGTATTGTATATTCTTGACGAGCCGAGTATAGGACTTCATCAGAGCGATAATCAAAAACTTCTCGATTCTCTCAAAAAACTCAGGGATTTGGGCAATACGCTTATTGTGGTAGAACACGATGAGGAAACGATGCTGAGCGCCGATTATATAGTCGATATAGGTCCGGGAGCAGGCGTGCACGGCGGCAAGGTAGTGGCGCAGGGAAGCGTCGAGGATATAATCGCCGCAAAGGACTCGATAACTGGAAAATACCTTTCGGGTGAGTGGAAGATTGAAATTCCGAGCGAAAGGCTGTCGCCTAAAGGCTTTTTCACCATACACGGAGCAAAGCAGAACAATCTGAAAAATATCGACGTGTCATTCCCCGTCGGCGTTATGACGGCGGTTACGGGAGTGAGCGGAAGCGGAAAGTCGAGCCTGGTCAACGAGATACTCTATCCCGCCGCAGCCGAAAAGCTCGGTGCCGTCAAGACGGTGCAGGGCAAATACGATTCAATCGACGGACTTGAGTATTTTGACAAGGTTATTGATATAGACCAACGCCCGATAGGCAGGACGCCGAGGTCTAACCCGGTGACTTATACGGGAGTGTTTTCGGCAATCCGTGATTTGTTCGCATCGCTTCCCGAAGCAAAGGCGAGGGGATACAAGAGCGGAAGGTTTTCCTTTAACGTGCACGGGGGCAGGTGCGAGCATTGCGAAGGCGACGGTATGCTCAAGATTGAAATGCACTTTCTTCCCGATATTTACGTTCCGTGCGAGGTTTGCCACGGCAAGAGATATAACCGCGAAACGCTCGAGGTCAAGTATAAGGGCAAGTCGATAGCGGACGTTTTAGATATGACAATTGAGGAAGCGTGCGTGTTTTTTGAAAACATTCCTTCAATCAAAAAGAAACTTCAGACTTTAAGCGAGGTGGGGCTTTCTTATATCAAACTCGGACAGTCGTCCACCACGCTTTCGGGCGGAGAGGCGCAAAGAGTAAAACTCGCCACCGAACTTTCCAAAAAGGTGACGGGCAAAACGCTATATGTTTTAGATGAGCCGACGACGGGACTTCATACCCACGACGTTGCCAAGATAACTAAAATACTTCGCCGTCTAACCGAAAACGGCAATACTGTGGTCGTTATAGAGCATAATCTCGACGTCATTAAATCGGCGGATTACGTCATAGACTTAGGCCCCGAAGGCGGTGACAAGGGCGGATACGTCATCGCAAAAGGCACGGTGGAAGAAGTGGCAAACTGCCCCGAGTCGCTTACGGGACAGTATTTGAAAAAGATTTTAAACGTTCAAAAAAGCTAAACGCCAAAAGGATTAAATAAAACTTAACGGTTGCTAAAGTTAAGGCAAACGTGTTTGCGATAAAACGGGGCGATACAGCGTTTGCGCAGGGTAAATTTACCTTCGGTTCACATTCGGTTTTAGGCTATGTTTTCAGCTTTTTTAAAGGTGAGGACTGTTCAAACAGAAGCTGTTAACTTTCAGGGAACTGCGGAGGTTTAAAATCATTGATTTATAAATGCAAATCGGGTATAATGAAGCTATCAAGGAAAGGAAAAGAATATGAGTAAAGCAGATAAGATTTTTATTGAAACCTGCCGTGATATTTTAGACAACGGCGTTTGGGATACCGAGTTTGACGTTCGTCCCGTTTGGGCGGACGGCGAAAAGGCGCATACGATAAAAAAATTCGGCGTCGTCAACAGGTATAATCTCGAGGAAGAATTTCCGATAATCACGCTCAGGCAGACTTATTATAAATCGGCGATAGACGAGCTTTTATGGATATGGCAGAAAAAATCCAACAACGTGCACGATTTGAAAAGCCATATCTGGGACAGCTGGGCGGACGAAAGCGGCTCGATAGGCAAAGCTTACGGCTATCAGCTGGGCGTCAAACATAAGTATAAAGAGGGTATGTTCGACCAAGTGGACAGAGTTTTATACGACCTTAAAAACAATCCGTCTTCAAGGCGCATTATGACCAATATTTATACTTTTGCCGACCTCAGCGAAATGAACCTTTATCCTTGCGCCTATTCCGTCACGTTTAACGTAGCAAACGGCACCCTAAACGCAATACTCAATCAGCGTTCGCAGGACACCCTCACGGCGAACAATTGGAACGTGGTGCAATACGCCATACTTGTGCATATGTTCGCACAGGTTTCGGGACTGAAAGCGGGAGAGCTGGTGCACGTCATTGCCGACGCTCATATATACGACAGGCACATTCCGTTGGTTGAAGAAATACTCAAAAATCCGCAATACGACGCTCCGAAATTGAAGATAAATCCCGACGTCAAAAACTTTTACGATTTTACCGTCGACGACTTTGTTTTGGAAGACTATAAATTTACTCCTTTCAATAAAAAAATCGAGGTGGCGATTTAATGAAAGCTATTGTATGCGTGGATAAAAATTGGGGAATAGGCAAAAACAACGACCTGCTCTTTCACTTCAAAGAGGATATGCGTCACTTTAAGGAATACACCTTGGGCAACGTCGTCGTTATGGGCTCGAATACGCTCATTTCCTTTCCCGACTCCAAACCGCTTCCCGACAGGACAAACATAGTCTTGTGGCCGGGCGGAAGCAGGAAAGACGTCGTGTTATGTCAAAGCCTCGATGAAATTTTTGATACGTTAAAAAATTATGACGATGAAAAAATCTACATACTGGGCGGTGCGATGTTTTATAAAACAATGCTTGACTATTGCTCTGAAGTTATAGTCACCAAAGTCGATGCCGACGGAGAGGCACAGGTTTTCTTTGAAAATCTCGATAAAAAAGAGGGTTGGGCAGTGTCGGACGAGAGCGAGCCTATGACAGCCGAATGCGGATTAAAATACCGTTTTATAACTTACAAAAATTCGCTCGTCAAAAAATTGCCATAGAGCCGTTCCATAATTTAACCGCTAAAGCCGTTAAATAAAAAGCGGCAGTTAAAACGGTTATAAAGAGAGCAATAATAAATAAGAATAACAAATAAACAAGCTGTTATATCAAACAGATATAACAAAATATAATAAGAATTTTAATAAGAGATTTAACAGGCAATATAATAAGGGTTTTAATAAAAAATTAAAACAAGCAGTATATAAACAGACAAAGACCAAAGCGACATAAAAGCAATAAAAAAAGCCATCTTTCGATGGCTTTTTTGTTTTGCCTGTATGGCTGTGTTTTTTAAACGGGATTTTAATACATATCTCCGCCACCCATGCCTTGGGGCATCTGAGGCGCAGGTTCGGGGATATCCGTGACCAACGCTTCGGTGGTAAGAAGGGTGCTTGCAACCGATGCCGCATTCTGAAGTGCAGACCTTGTGACTTTCGTCGGGTCAAGAATACCCTTTTTAATCATATCGCCGTATTCGTTTGCGAGAGCGTCATAACCGTAGTTGGCGTTTTTATTTTTGGAAATCTCGTTTATAACTACTCCGCCGTCAACGCCTGCGTTGAGAGCGATTTGTCTGATGGGGGATTCCAAAGCTTTGATAATTACGTTTGCTCCCGTCTTTACGTCGCCTTCGAGTGAAGAGGTGGCTTCTTTAAGTTTTCCGATAATCGACAAAAGCGCTACGCCGCCTCCGGGAACAACGCCTTCTTCGACTGCCGCTCTTGTTGCCGCAAGGGCATCTTCGATACGGAGTTTGCGTTCTTTCATTTCAACTTCTGTTGCGGCACCTACGCCGATGACGGCAACGCCGCCTGCAAGTTTTGCAAGTCTTTCCTGCAATTTTTCACGGTCGTAATCGGAAGTCGTTTCCTTAATCTGAGCCTTGATTGCTTCCACTCTTGCCGCAATGCTTTGAGGGTTGCCCGCGCCGCCGACGATGGTGGTGTTGTCTTTGTCAACTTTGACGAGTTTTGCCTTGCCGAGCATATCGAGGGTAGTGTTTTTAAGCTCTAAGCCGAGGTCGGAAGAGATAACCGTCGCACCCGTCAGAATTGCTATATCTTCAAGCATAGCCTTTCTTCTGTCGCCGAATCCCGGGGCTTTTACCGCCACGCAGTTGAACACGCCTTTAAGTTTGTTTACGATAATCGTCGTGAGCGCTTCGCCTTCGATGTCGTCTGCGATAATGAGGAGTTTAAGTCCGTTTTTGAGGACTTCCTCGAGAACGGGGAGAATTTCCTGAATGTTGGAGATTTTCTTATCCGTCACCAAAATAACGGGATTATCGAGCTCAGCCTGCATTTTATCTGTGTTTGTGACAAGGTAGGGGGAGGCATAACCTCTGTCGAATTGCATACCTTCGACGACGTTGAGTTCGGTTGTCATTGTCTTTCCTTCGTCGATGGTGATGACGCCGTCTTTGCCTACCTTTTCCATAGCGTCGGAAATTAATTCGCCGATTGTTTCATCGCCTGCCGAAACGGAAGCAACCTGAGCAATCGAGGTTTTGTTTTCAATGGGTTTTGAAATCGCTTTAAGCTCTTCAACAGCTTTATCCGTCGCGATTTGAATTCCCTTTTTCAAAATCATCGGGTTTGCGCCCGCGGCTACGTTTTTAAGACCTTCTTTGATGATTGCCTGAGCAAGAACTGCCGCCGTGGTAGTGCCGTCGCCGGCGATGTCGTTGGTCTTGGTGGAAACTTCCTTAATTATCTGAGCACCCATATTTTCAAACGGGTCGGAGAGTTCGATTTCTTTTGCAATGGTCACGCCGTCGTTGGTAACGAGCGGAGTTCCGAACTTTTTATCCAAAACTACGTTTCTGCCCTTAGGACCGAGCGTAACTTTAACCGTGTTTGCGAGGGTATCTACGCCTTTTTCAAGAGCTTTTTGCGCATCCTCGCCGTATTTAAATTGTTTAGCCATATTTTGCCTCCTTATTCAACGATTGCCAAAATATCGCTTTGGCGAACGATAGTAACTTGTTGGTCGTCGATTTTAAAATCGCTTCCCGAATATTTTGAGTAGAGGATTTTATCTCCTACTTTAACTTGCATCTTTGTTTCAATGCCGTCGATGTTGCCGCCCGGACCTACGGCGATAACTTCGGCAAGCTGAGGTTTTTCCTGAGCCGCCGACGGTAAAACAATGCCGCTTGGCGTTTTTTCGGCGCTGTCGATTGCTTTTAAAACAACTCTGTCAAAAAGTGGTTTAATTGTCATTTTTTTGCCTCCATAGCTTTTATTAACGATAATGATTATAGCCGCATTGCTAATTTTTGTCAACACTTTTGCGACAAAAAATATATAAATTTTTGTTCAAATTTTGACATTTTTTTTAAATCAGGCTATTTTGTCGTCTTTACGGTTTGGGAAAAAGTTTTGGGTTGAAAAAACGGTTTTTTGTGTTATAATTAAACCATTAAAAAACAGAGGTTTTACTTTATGGATAAATGGGATAAGAGATTTATGGAAGTCGCCAACCTTGTTTCCACGTGGTCGAGCTGTTACAGAAACGGCAGGCAGGTGGGCGCAGTCATCGTAAAAGATAAGCGCATTCTTACAACGGGATATAACGGCGCTCCGTCCGGCGTTTTTAACTGCCGCGACAAGCAAGAGTGTTTAAGAGACGTGCTAAAGATTGAATCTGGCACAAGGGCGGAACTTTGTTATGCCGTGCACGCAGAACAAAACGCAATCGTTCAGGCGGCAAAACTCGGTATAAGCGTTGACGGCGCAACTATTTACGTCACGCATCAGCCTTGTTCTATTTGCACGAAGCTCATTATCAATTCGGGAATAAAAAGGATAGTCTATCTGCACCCGTATCCCGATGAATTTTCTTTAAAGCTTATCGATGAAGCAAAGATATCGCTTGAGCAGTTTGAGGAATAAAAGAGGAGCGGAAAGCGAATAAGATTAAAGCTTTGCACTTTCGGTCATATCGTTTTTTATTTTTTTAAGCCCTGACCGGGCTTTTTAATTTTTAGGCATTTTCCCCTTTTGGAATTATCTGTTTCAGGGTGTAATAAGTTTACTGAAGGGTTTAAATTGCGCCCGGATTTTATCCTGAATATTTATATGATTTTTCTTTCGCTTTTTCGGCTTTAAAGCCTGAATAAAAAGATTTTGGCGTTTGACTCATTCGACATATTTGCATATATAAATATGGCAATGTTTTTATATGTGAAAGCGTCGATTTTAGAATAGTTATATACTTTTTTTACAAAAAACGACAAAACAGTGCTTTTTTCCCGAGTCATAAAATAAGCTATACCATGAAAAAAAATAAAAAGGGAATTATCGGCGTTATCGTCATAGCGCTCTGTTTTATAGTGACCGTGTCGGCGGTGGCGCTTTACGGGGAAAAGGTTTCGGCAAGCGGGCTTTGGAACAGTACGTCTTATTATCTGCTTTCGATGGAATCCTTTGACAACTTGTCGCTTGCCCGTGAAGCGGCGTTTGTAAATCAGGATATGGGAGGCGCGGGATACGTTTTAAAATACGGAGATAAATACAAACTTATCGCCGCCGTATACGACAGCAAAGCGGACGCCGAAAAGGTGGCGGGGAAGCAAGAGGACGGGTGTGAGATTATCGAGGCAAGGTTGCAGTCCTTCTCGGGGCTTAAAGATTGGCACTCCGACGGTTTCGAGGCGATGAATATCGTTTCGGAAAGTTACGCAAAACTTTCTAAGGCGATAGAGGACATAGTTTCGGAAAAGCTGACAAAGGAGGAGAAGTATAAACAGGCAATGCTCGTGCTAGGCAGTGCGGCTGCCATAAAGCAGGATTTTATACCGTCGGACGAGGAAAGCGAGGCGTTTTACGAAAAGCTGACCGCCGCTGTGGCGTATCTTTCAAATCTTACCGAAAGCGAATTGACGGTAGCGGATTTTCGATTTGCGCAAGTGGCTGTGGTGACTTTGTTTTGTGTGTGATTTTGTTGATTTTGTTTAATTTTTGAATTATAATAAATCTATGGCTTATACATCGCTTTACAGAAGGTTCCGTCCCGATACTTTCGATAAGGTCATCGGTCAGGAACACATAGTCAAGACGCTAAAAAATCAGATAATCAATCACGCCGTGTCGCACGCATATCTTTTTTGCGGAACGAGGGGAACGGGCAAGACGTCCGTTGCAAAAATTTTGGCGAGAGCCGTAAACTGTCTTGAACCCGTCGGCGGCTCTCCGTGCGGAAAATGCGAAAGCTGTATGGAAATGAAGCTGTCGACAAATTTCGACGTTATGGAGATAGACGCCGCATCGAATAACAGCGTTGACCAAATAAGAGATTTGACCGAGAAAGTTCAGTTTGCGCCTGCAAGAGAGAACGGATATAAGGTTTATATAATTGATGAAGTGCATATGCTTTCCAAAAGCGCGTTTAACGCTCTTTTGAAAACCTTGGAAGAGCCTCCGCTTCACGCCATCTTTATTTTGTGCACGACGGAAGTGCATCAGATTCCGCAGACTATTTTGTCGAGATGTCTGCGATTTGATTTCAGACTTATCCCCACCAAAAAACTTGTTGACCATTTAAAGAGCGTATATAATGCCGTCGGGGCTAAATACGACGAAGACGCTTTGATGCTGATTGCTCAGGCGGGAGCGGGCAGCGTCAGAGACACGCTAAGCATTGCCGATATGTGTTTGAGCTATTGCTCGGACAACGTGACGTATAACGGTGTGCTCGAGGTTTTGGGGCAGAGCGACCCCAAAAGCATTTTATCTTTAACGGGAGATATTCTGACACAGAATACTGCCGCCGCATTGGAAAAAATAGCTAAAATATGCGACAGCGGAAAGAGTGTGCAAATTCTCGCTTCAGGCATAGCGGAAAACATAAGAAATCTGCTTTTCATCAAAAAATGTCCGACGGCAAACAGGTATATAGGTTTACCGTCCGAACTTTTTGACGAAGCGGACAGATTGCAAAAAAAGATTGATACCGCAAAACTTCTTTCCGCTCTCGATATTTTCACTTCTCTCGAGGGAGAATTCAGATATACCTCGCAGGCAAGAATCATATTTGAAGCGGCAGTCGTGAAAGCGGCTTTAACCGAAACGGCTGAGGCTTTACCGTCCTCTCAAAAAAATGTTTCAGTGCCGAAAGTCGCTCCCAAAGAGACGGCAAAGGTTGAAGGCGTTATAGCTCCGAAAACTAAAGCCGAGGTAAAAAAGACGGACGCTCCCAAGCCCGACCCGAGAGCACTTAAAATCTGGAGCGACGTCATAGCTACCGTCGCAAACGACAGCGAAATGAGTCTGAAAGGGGAATATGACAGCTTTTTAAAATTCGCCGTATCCGACGGGGAACCGTTTGTGGAAGGAGACAAACTTGTGGTTTATTTTGCCGACGGACAGCCTTTCATCATTGTCGATAAGCCCGAAAACAGGGCGTTAATCAAAAAAATAGTGCTCGATTTGTCCGGGCTTGAATTTGTAGCCAAAAAGAAGTTAGTGCTGAGCGACGACAATACCAAAAGTTATTTAAAATCTTTGTTTGACAACGATTTAAAAATCAAATAGACTAAAAAAGATTAAAGGCGGCATTAAAATTAAGCAGACGGGCAAAACTCATAGCGTCATATACCGTAAAATATAAGGGCTTTCAGATAATGTATCAAAACCTTTAGGTAAGCTTTGTATATATAAAATTTATTTATGCGGTGACGTCGGTAATAAATAACCGTTTTTTCAAAGCAGTTATGGGTCTGTACTTTATAAATATCGATAAATTTTATCGCTAAATGTATATGTAATATAAATAAACGGATTTAATAACCCGTAAATTATAATAAAAAATTATATTTAAAACCGATTGACGGTTAAACCGATAAACGGTAAAGGAGAATTGTATGGGAAACTTTGGTGGATTCGGCGGCGGCAACATGGGACAGCTTATGAAGCAGGCTCAGGCTATGCAAAGACAGTTAAAGGAAGCGCAACAAAAGCTTGCCGAAGAAGAAGTGGTCGGAACCGCGGGCGGCGGTATGGTTGAAGTTACCATGAAGGGCAACAAAACTTTGGTGGGAATTTCTATCAAGCCTGAAGCAGTCGACCCCGAAGACGTCGAAATGCTCGAAGACTTGGTCGTCGCGGCTTTTAACGAGGCGGCGGCGAAAGCGGAAGAACTCTCTAACGAACTTTTAGGACCTATGGCGGGAGCGGCAGGCGGACTGTTTTAATTTATGAACTACGTTAAACCTTTATCCAAACTTATTGCGGAACTTACAAAACTCCCCGGCGTGGGCGAGAAAACGGCGGCAAGATATGCTTATTCCATTTTGAACTATTCCGACGAGGACGTATCGGCGCTTGTTTCGGCTATTGAGGACGTGAAAAAGAACGTGCATTTTTGTAAGGTATGCGGAAATTTTACCGAGAACGAGGTTTGCGATATCTGTCAGACGAGGGATAAAAGCATTATCTGCGTCGTTAAAGAACCGAAAGACGTGTTGGCTTTTGAAAAGATAAAAGGATATAAGGGCGTTTATCACATTCTGCACGGAGTCATATCGCCTATGGACCATGTAGGTCCTAACGATATAAGAATAAAGGAACTCCTTTCAAGGCTTGACGGCGTGCAGGAAGTAATACTCGCTACAAATCCCGACGTAGAAGGAGAAGCGACTGCAATGTATATAGCGTCGCTTATAAAACCTCTCGGCATAAAATGCACGAGGATAGCGAGAGGTCTTCCCGAAGGCAGCGTCATAGAGTATGCCGACGAGAACACTCTTTCACAGGCGTTAAAACTGAGGGTGGAACTTTAAATCCTTTTCCATTGAAATTTAAGATAGCTTATAAAAAAGAATTATTTTAAATTCAATGCAACCTATCAGCTTCTCAGGAAATATTTACAAAATCGGAAAGTCCCTATCAGGGGCTTTTCGTTTTATATTCTTATATTTGATTGATATTATTTACATTTATGATATTAATTTATAAATTTTGACATTCATGTTTACTTTAGGCTGTATTCTTTTATGATGATAAGAAAACCGATTGTGGCTTATAAAAAAACGGCTAACCGATGTTTATGACGGTTAGCCGTTTTTAGAAATTAAATGGAAGGAGGTCGAAGTTTTTAACAAATAACTGTGTTAAGCTATTCCGTTTCCACTTTTTTGCGGAGTTTTACCTTTTCCTTTATGACGTATGCAAGGATAAGTCCCGCTATAATCACCGCAAGCACTATAAGAGTATAGACAAGCGACATTGGAATACCGCTTCCGGCTTTTGCTCTTTCCCACATTGCGACAACGGTGTCGTTGGCTTTTCCGAAGTCGTGCATAACTCCGAACGTTTCGTCGACTGTAGGATAACGTCTTTCGTCGCCGAAGAAGTCGTCGGGTTCGTATTCGTTGTCAATCAAAATGGCAAGTGCGTCTTCATCGTTTTGGAGTATTTCTTTGGCGACCGCCGAAGTGTATCCGATTGCCATAGAGTTGAGCATTGCGCTGTCGGGGCGGTTGATAAAATCGACAAACATCATAGCGGCGAGGGGATTGGGGGCTACCGTGGGTATTGCCCAGCCGTCAAACCAGACGTTGGCTCCGATTTCGGGAGTGAAATAGTCGAGAGTCATTCCGATTGCTTCCGCTTCCTCTATTGCCCAAAGGGCGTCGCCCGACCAAGCGAGGTCTACGTAGGCGATTTCGTTTATCATATCGTCTTTACCGAAGTCCACTTCGTATCCCGAAAGAACTTCACGCTGTTTGGTGAGAACTTCTTCCGCCGCTTCGAGCATTGCACTGTCGGTGCAGTTGATAAGGTCCTGAACGGAATAGTCTTCATAGCCGTCCGGCAAAAGGCCGTATTCATACATATAGAGAACAGCTACGCAGTAAGTATCTCTTACCGAGTCTTTGACCAGAATTTTGCCGTTGAGTTTGGGATTGTTCTTTTCGTTCCAAAGAAGACCGTATCCTGCCGAGAGGTCTTCTTCGGTTACATATTTGGGATTATACAAAATTCCGAGCGTTCCCCACATATACGGAACCATATAGTCGTTCATACTCATAGTTTTGTCGCCGTATTTGATTGAAGCAAATTCCGTTCCAATCTTTTCGTTTACAAGCGGTTCGACGTTATTGAAGTTATCAAAGGTGAGGTTGTAGTCGGGATATTTTTTCTTGAGCGTTTCAGCGAGGACGGTCATATTTTGCAGAAGTCCGTTTGACATAAGTCTTTCGATAGCGTATTCGCTGGGGCATATAAGGTCTACCACTGCGTCGCCCTGAAGCATTTTTGTCATCATCGTTTCGTTGGTGTCAAACGTCGTATAAACGATTTCGATGTCTATACCGGTGACAGATTTATAGTATTCTTTAAAAGATTCCAAGATTTCCGGTTCGATATAGTCTTCCCAGTTGTAGATGACAAGTCTGTTCGTCGTCGATTCGGTAGTGTTGCATCCCGCGAAGCATACAACGGTAAAAGCCGCAAGCAAAACTATGCACAAAACGAGCGCGATTTTTTTCATAACTCGCCTCCTTTAAGCATCTTTTTTTGCTTTCTGACCTTATAGAGGTTTACGGTGAGGACCAAAGCTACTACTATTACGATTATTATTGAGAATATCGCATACCAAAAAGGTTCCAAACCTTGGACTCTGGCGTCGGAGTAAATATAGGTTGAAAGGGTGTTTATTCCCGTTGCGGCGCCTTTGTTTATCTGTGTGATGATAAAGTCGTCAAGCGAGAGGGTAAACGCAAGGATAAATCCCGAAACAATTCCGGGGGCTATATAGGGAATTTCGACTTTGAAGAGCGCCTGCGTTCTCGTAGCTCCGAGGTCGAGAGCGGCTTCGTAAATGTTGGGGTCCATACTTTCGAGTTTGGGAAGTATGGAAAGAACGACGTATGGTGTGCAGAAAGTGATGTGCGCTATAATAAGTCTTAAATAGCCCTCGGGAAATGCAAAAGTAGAGAAGAATACCATAAAGGAAACCGCAACGACTATTTCCGAGTTGATAATAGGGAATTGGTTTACGTCGAGAACCGCTCTTTTGAAACGGCGTCTGAAAGCATAAATTCCTATCGTCGAGAAAGTTCCGAGAATCGTGGCGATAACCGACGAAACTATTGCTATGAAGAGCGAGTTTAATATAGCGTCAAGCAGCGCACTCGATTTAGAGCTTGCAAAAATCGATTTATACGCTTCAAAAGTGAAGCCTTCCGAGAATGAAAAGTTTGAGCTGTTCGAGAAAGAATAGACGATTATCACGATAATCGGAAGGTATAAAAGAGCGAGAATAATGAAGATATACGCTTTTTCCAAAATCTTTTTTACCATATCGTCCTCCTTTGCAAGTTATTGCTGAATTTGTTCATAAGGAAGTTTGAAATCAAAACGAATATGAGCATTACTATCGACATAATCGAGCCTACGCCGTAAAGTCCCTGTTCAAATTTCATTTGAATGGAATCGCCGAACAAGAATATAGTGCCGTTTGAGAGAAGCTGAGATATCGCATACGTCGATATCGTCGGGATAAATACCATGGTGATGCCGGAGATTATGCCGGATACCGAAAGGGGAAGTATTGTCTTTAAAAATACGTTGGATTTATCCGCTCCGAGGTCTTCCGCCGCTTCGATATAGCTCTTGTCGATTGACGATATTACCGTATGCAGGGGAAGTATCATAAACGGAAGATAGTTATATACCATACCGAATATAACCGTGCCCATACCGAGTTCCACTCCCATTGCCACGAAAACCGCTTTTGTGGCGAGCGTCCGAATGAGGAAGTTTACCCACATGGGCAGGACAAAAAGCAAAACAAGTATTTTGCCCGAGCTGTATTTTGAAAGTATATATGCCACGGGATAGCCTATAAGCAGGCAGATGACCGTGGTGATGAGTCCCACAAGCAGGGAGTTGCCCAAAACGACAAGACTTGATTTTTCGGTAAAGAAAGTCTTGAAGTTTTCCAAGGTAAGGTAGCCGTCGGTATCCAAAAACGCATTGACAAGTATAAGCACTAAAGGCATTATGACGAAAATCAACATAAACAAAACGTAAGGATATCCGAATACCTTTTTGGAGAGGAAAAACGGTTTAATTTTCTTCATCTTTTTCGTCCTTTTCGTCACTTACTTCTTCTTCGAGTTTTTCAACGATAATTTTGTCTTTTGCTATGTTGATACCGACTCTGTCGCCTTTGAGCCAATCGTCGTCGGTGTCGACGAAAAAGTCGTATTGGTCGTCGGTTTTGATTATGCACTGATAATAGTTGCCTTTATATATGCTGTTGATTACCACGCCTGCGATTTTTCCGTCTTCGGCGTCGTCGGTCACTTCTACGTCGTCAAAGTCGACTTTAACCAAAACTTTAGTGCCTTGCGGCAGGTCGCTGTTGCATTCGAATTGCGCTCCGCAGATGTTGACCAAGCCTTCGGATACCATTTCCGTTTTGATTTCGTTGATTATCCTTGCCTTGCGCATTATGTGCAAATCGAAAGGCTTGATGTAAAGTCCTATCGTGTCGCCCTTTTTCTGTGCGAGCGTATCGTTGACGATGAGTTCGTTGTCGTTTGCGATGACGGTTATCTGATAGTGGTCGCCTTTAAATACGCAGCTGTCGACGACTGCGGTGAGTAGGGCGTCCTTTGAATCGGGCTTGACGATTTTGAAATCTTCGGGACGGATTATGACGTCGATGAGTTCCTTTTTCTTGAAGCCCTTGTCGACGCATTCGAATACGGTGTCGCAGAATTCCACTTTGTAGTCGGCAAGCATAACGCCCGACAAAATGTTGGATTCTCCGATAAAGTCGGCAACAAAAGCGTTTGCGGGTTCGTCGTAAATCTGTTCGGGGGTGGCAATCTGCTGAATTTCACCGTTTCTCATGACCACTACTTTGTCGCTCATGGTAAGAGCTTCTTCCTGGTCGTGAGTGACGTAAATGAAGGTGATGCCGAGCCTGCGATGCATGTTTTTAAGCTCGATTTGCATATCCTTTCTCATTTTGAGGTCGAGTGCGCCGAGGGGCTCGTCGAGGAGCAAAACTTCCGGTTCGTTGACAAGCGCTCTCGCTATTGCCACTCTCTGTTGCTGACCGCCGGACAGGGAGGATACGTTTCTGTGTCCGTAGTCTTCGAGGTCTACCATTTTGAGGACGGCGTCAACCTTTCTTTTTATTTCCTCTTTGGTATATTTGCGGTATTTTGTGACCGTTCTGCCTTTTTTGTCGACAAAGGGTTCCATTGCCACTTTTTGGAGTTTAAGCCCGAAAGCTATGTTGTTGAAAACGTTGAGATGCGGGAAAAGCGCATACTTCTGAAAGACGGTATTGACTTTTCTGAGATAGGGCGGAGTGTCCGTGATGTCCTCGCCGTTGAAATAAATCCGACCGCCGGTGGGGGTTTCGAATCCTGCTATCATGCGCAGGGTAGTGGTTTTGCCGCAGCCCGACGGGCCGAGCAAAGTGACGAATTCGCCTTTCTGAATGTTAAGGCTGCTCTTTTTGACCGCTTCTTTTCCGTCGTAGACTTTGCAGACGTTTTTAAGTTCGATGATGTTGTCGCTCTTAACTGTGTCTGCTTTGTCGGAAGTTGCTTCGACGGACTTTGGTTGTGTGTTTTCTTTCATAGCTGCTCCTTAAAAAGTTGGTGGGCTTGATACCCATATTATTTTTGCCGTTTTATCCGAATTGTTTTCGATAAAATGTATTTTGTTGCTCTCAAAATAAAAAGATTCGTTTTGCTTAACAAGGTATGATTTTTTGCCGATTGTCAGCAAAATTTCGCCTTCTAAAACAAATCCGAATTCTTCTCCTTCGTGGGGCATATCGTCCTGTGTTTTGGCTTTCGGGGCAATCTCGACGACTATAGGCTCCATTTCGTTTTTTTGCGCGTTGGGCACGAGCCACTCGATTTTTTGTCCGTCCGTTATCTTTTCGATGTAGTCGGATTCGGTAAAAACTACCTGTTCGTTTTTTTCATCGCTGAAGAATTCGGAAGGACTGCTGCCTAACGCCGAGAGTATGTCGCAGAGCGTTGCGATAGACGGGGAGGTGAGCTCGTTTTCAAGCTGTGAAATATAGCCTTTGGTCAATTCGCAACGGTCGGCAAGTTCCTCTTGCGTAAGTCCGCACTTTTGGCGCATATCCTTAATTTTAACTCCTATTTCCATTAAGTCAGGCTCCTTTTCGGGTTTAGTATTTTTAAACTAAACATTTAATCAAACAAAGTAAAACTAAGTTTAAAGTTTAGTAAAACTAAACCTCACTTGTCGAATTATATCAAAAAGGAACAGAATGTCAAACATATAGAAGCGTTTTTTTAAAGAAAATTAAAATAATATTAAAAAATTTTTTAAAAACCGAAATTTGAAAGATTTTATATATAAGTCAATAAAAAAATAAGTCAATCAATAAGAAAAGAGAGCGTTTCGCTCTCTTGTATCTTATGACGGTGTTTAACCGAATAGCAATATTTAAGCATACGCAATGCCTGAACGTTGCGGGTGATGTTTACAGATAAAGTTTAATATTTACAGACGATTTTTAATTTGCGCTTTAATCCGCCATATATCGGTTTGAAGTTTGTGCCCCGACGGGATAAATTAGGGATTTATCCTCTTGAAACGGGGGTGTAGTTTACTGTAATCGATTTTGCCGTCTCCGCCGCCGAAATGAATTTTCTTACGGTTGATATATTAAGAGCAAATCCCATATTGTCTACCGAAACGTCTGCGACTTTGCTTTCTACGACGCCGACAAGCACGCTGTTTTTATCGAAAACGGGGCCGCCGCTGTTGCCCGAATTGACCGCTGCGTCAATCATAATATACTCGGCTTCAGGATTATCGGAAAAAACGATATCCTTGCAGGAGATGACTCCCGTCGCGATTGAAAGGCCTATGTTTTTGGGATTACCGATTATCGCGATTTCCTCTCCGAGGTCGGCAAAGTCGGAGTTTGCAATTCTGACGGCAGGGTGAGTGCTGTCGCTTGGATATGAATATTTAAATCTTAAAAGAGCGAGGTCGAGTTCCGCATCGGAATAAACCACTTCAACGGGATAGGAATTGGATTCGCCGTAAAACTTGACGGATATGTTTGAATAGGTGTAAGTTTTACTGCCTGTGAATCCCGATTCGACTTCATAGGTGACTACATGGTGATTTGTGAGCATGTATCTTTGCGTTCCGTTTGTTATCAAAAACGCAGTAGCGGTGCTTCCTTGCGTTCCCGCAGAGCAGCTTATGACGGCAACCGACGACATACAGTTTTTCTTTACCGATTCGCCTATAGATGTTTCGAGCTTAGACAGTGCGCTGTCGGTCGCGGCGTCGGTTATATCGGACACTATGTCTTTATCGGACAGAGAGTCGCTTATCGCATTTGAATATTCGTCTCTGACCGAATCGGCAATCGCGCTTCCGTATTGAGTGGCAATAGTGTCTTTGAGCGTCGCCAGAACTATCACGTTGACAATGAGCGCCACCGCCAAAACGACGGCAATGACGATGAGGGCGACGTTTGCCCTTTTAAGTCTTACGGAAGACGAGTTGTCCTGCGGTTCGGAAGGCGGAGTCTGATTTGAATTTGAATCGTAAAAATTGTAAAAATCGTCCATATCATACCTCTTTAAGTGATATTTATATTATATTGTTGTCTATTAAAATAAACTTAAATACAAAATAATACCGTTTGTCCGACTCGTTCGCTTTAACAAAAAATATTTATCGCCTTATGCCGGAAACGATTTACGTCTCTTTTGACCGTAAGTGAAAAATAACGAGGTCTAATTAAAATTATAAGGTCATGCACGACCGAGCCGCCTAATATAGATTATATTAAAGCTTGAGATTTTTTATTTGTGTTTTTCGACAAAACGTCGCGTTTTTATCTTGTTATTGCCGCTGTTGCAAAAAAATTTTAAGTAAATCGGCTTTTTGTTTCGCTTTAATGCTTCGTTTGTATGCTAAATAGATAAAAAAAAGATTGAATATTGAAAATTTTATGATATAATCTTACTATGAAAACAGATATAGAAATAGCGGAATCCATCACTCCGCAAAATATCAGGGAAATTGCAAAAAAGTTATCGATTGCCGAGGAAGATTTATTTTGCTACGGCAATTATATAGCGAAAGTCAAGGCGAAAAATTCCGCCGATAAGGGGAAACTCGTCTTGGTGACCGCTATTAACCCCACTCCGCAGGGAGAAGGTAAAACGACGGTTGCCATAGGTCTCGCCGACGGGCTTTCCAAAATCGGAGTAAAAACCGCTCTCGCCTTAAGAGAGCCTTCTCTCGGTCCCGTGTTCGGCGTAAAGGGCGGCGCGGCAGGCGGCGGATACAGTCAGGTTTATCCCATGGCGGAGATAAATCTTCATTTTACGGGTGATTTGCACGCTATCACGGCAGCCAATAATATGCTTGCCGCTATGGTGGACAATCATATATTTCAAGGCAACGTGCTCGGCATAGACCCGAACAATATCGTTTTTAAAAGATGTCTCGACGTAAACGACAGAGTTTTGAGAGATACTTATATTCAATCCACACCGCAACAATCTCATAAGGCGGATTTCGTCATAACCGCGGCAAGCGAGATAATGGCTATTTTTTGTCTCGCCAAGAATATGGACGACCTTATCTTAAGGCTCGGAAATATTTTGGTTGCCTATACATTTGACGGCAGACCGATTTACGCCAAACAGCTTAAAGCGGAAAGCGCGATGGCAATTCTTTTAAAGGACGCCTTTAAACCCAATCTCGTGCAAACTTTAGAGGGAACGCCCGCGTTTATTCACGGCGGACCTTTTGCCAACGTCGCCCACGGTTGCAACAGTATTCAGGCGACCTACACCGCTATGTCGTATGCCGATTTTACCGTCACGGAAGCGGGATTCGGCGCCGACCTCGGAGCGGAAAAGTTTTTGGATATAAAGTGCCGTGAGGCGGGTATTGCTCCTAACGTCGTGGTTTTGGTGGCGTCGATAAGGGCGCTCAAACTCAACGGCGGTATGGAAAAGGAACAGCTTGCCGAGTCCGGCGAGGAATTTTTGCTTAAAGGATGCGCAAATCTTGAGGGACACATCGAAAATCTAAAGAAATTCGGGGTGCCCGTCGTCGTTGCTTTAAACCGTTTCGGCACGGATACGACGGAGGAAATGCTCATCGTCAAACAGCTTTGCGACGCGCTCAATGTAAAGTTTACCGTTTGCGACAGTTTTGAGAAAGGCGGTTGGGGAGCGGTGGCTCTCGCAAAAGAGGTCAAGGCGTTAGCGGAAGAAAACGCCGAACCGAAGATAAATTATCTTTATGACTTAGAGGACGATTTCAAAGACAAAATCACAAAAATTGCCGTCGATTATTACGGGGCTTCAAAAGTCGAGTTTTCAAAACAGGCTATAAAGAGATTAAAGCAGGTGGAGAAGCTCATAAAAGGACTTCCCGTCTGTATGGCTAAAACTCAGTATTCGTTCAGCGACGACCCCGCTTTGCTCGGAAGACCTACCGACTTTGTGTTTCATATAAGCGATATTGAATACCGCGCCGGAGCAAAATTTGTCGTAGTTATTTCAAAAAGTATTTTGCTGATGTTCGGACTTCCTAAAGTTCCGAACGCATGCAAGATGACGATTGATTCCGACGAACGCATTACGGGACTTTATTAAACCTATAAGCCGGGATTTAAAATACGTTGCTCAGATAAATTCATATGCGATGCGGCGAATTTAATATTCGCTAAACGGCTTTAGTTTAAATAAAAAATCAAATTTGCCCAAAAAGGCAAACAGCGATAAATCAAAATTTAATAATGGAGGATATTATGGCAGTATTATTTTGCGATACCGATTGCGAGCTTTGGTATACCACAGCCGAAGAATTAAATTTAAAGGTCATTAAAATGCCCTATACCATTGACGGTAAAGAGTATATGTACGACCTCGGAAAGGAAACGGATTTTAAAGGATTTTTCGATAAAATGAGAAACGGCGCGTCTGCGATTACGTCCGCTCTCAACGAGCAGGATTATCTCGATTATTTCGAGCCGTATTTTAAAAAGGGCGAAGATATTTTATACATAGCTTTTTCAAGTAAGATGAGCGGAACTTTCAATCAGATGGAAAAAGCCGTCGAACAGTTAAAAGCGAAATATCCCAAAACTAAATTTTATAAATTCGATACGCTCAACATATGCCTCGGAGCCGGCTTCCTCGTTTATATGGGAGCAAAATTCTTCAACGCCAACGGTGGGGATATCGAAAAGACGATAGACTATCTCAATTCCATCGTCAATAAAGTCAGCGTGCTTTTCGCCGTCGACGACCTCAAGTATCTCGCAAGAGGCGGACGTCTTTCGGCTTCTAAAGCCGTTATGGGAAATATGTTTAAAGTCAAACCCATTTTGACGGTAAACGAGGAGGGCGAAATAGACGTGCTTTGCAAACAGAGCGGAAGCAAAAAAGCGATATCGTATATTCTCGGACAGTTCTTTGAAAACTATATGCCTTACGATGACGCTCCCATCTATCTTCTTGACGCCGACTGTCCCGATGTGGCGGAAGAGATGAAAGCAAAAATTTTGGAAAAGTATCCCGACGTGGAAATCGTCAGACAGCCCATCGGCCCCGTCATAGGCGCACACTGCGGTCCGGATACCGTAGGTATTATATTCCCTTCCAAAAAGAGGTAAACTTTTAAGGAATGAAAAAACTTTTTATCGTTTTTTTATTAGCATTATCTATTGTCTTGTTTTGTGCTTGTAACCAAACAGGACAATATTTAATATTCGGAACTTTTGTCGAAGTGGATTTGACGGGCGCAGGCTCGGACGACGCAGCGGAAGGCATTGAAAAAGTGCTCACTCAAATAGAGGATTTGATGTCCGTCGCCTCGGACGACAGCGACGTTTACAGGATAAACGAGGCGGAGGCGAACGAGAGCGTCAAAGTCAGTCAAATGACGATGGACGTGCTTCTTGCCTCATACAGGGCATACGAGATGACGGACGGGCTTTTCGACGTTACGGTTTATCCGCTCGTCAAGCTTTGGAAATTTTCGGCGGACGACTTTGTGGGCGAGGCGGATTCTTTGCCGAGCGACGCCGATATCGAGGAAGCGCTCTTGCACGTCGGGTTTGACAAAATCATTCTCGACAGCGAAAATCTCGCCGTCACCAAAACCGATTCGCTCACAAAAATAGACCTCGGCGGAGTGGCGAAGGGATACGCTCTCGGCAAATGTTATTCGCTTTGTTCCTCGCTTAAGGGGGTGATTAACGTGGGCGGAAACATAGCCGCCGTGGGAAAGGATTTGACGATAGGCGTCAAAAATCCGAGGGGAAGCGGATACGTCGGCACGTTTACTTTAAAGAGCGGATACTCCGTTTCGACGAGCGGCGATTACGAAAGATATTACGAAGTCGACGGCGTGAGGTATTGCCACATAGTATCGCCGTTAAACGGCAGGGCGCTCTCGACGGAGAGCGGACAACAGCTCTGTTCGGTTTCTATAATATCGAAGAGTTTTGCTCTTTGCGACGCATTGTCGACGGCAGTTATGTTGCTCGGAAAGGATGCGGGCATAGAGCTTATCAAAAAAACGGGAGTGGGCGCGGTGCTGATAGATTTAAATCAAGAGGTCACCGCCGTAAATTTAAGTTTTTCTTTAAAATAGGAGATAAAATAATTGGTAAAGTTTGAAAAAACAAGCCGATTTTTAATAAGCCGTGTTTTAAAATTCGTGTTTTAAAATCCGTAGGGCAAGCCGTAAAGAATTACGGTTAAATTTGACAAAAAGGCGATTGCTCCAATCGGGCAGACGGAAGGGGAAGGAAACCCGAAAAATCCGTGCAATTAAAAATTATTTTCGGATTGATTAAAAGACTGCTCTAAAATATTTAAAACGGTAAAAAGGAAAACAGGACTAAAACAAAAAAAATCGGCAAAGGGATAAAACTCGTCAAAGGGATAAAACCTTGCTAACGCACAAAACCTGCAGTATTTTTTGAATAATTCAAATTGCGTTTTATAAGTGAGAAATACCGTCGGCTAAAATAATTTTTTACTTAAAAAACAGTAGGGCGTTTCTCTTGTATAGGAAAAGCTACAGGGGATAAAAGATTGAAAAAGGACGGTTTAAACGGAAAGATTTTTAAAATCGGCGATTTAATCGTGCTTGCGGTATTTATAATCGCAGCGGCTTTGGCAATCTATTTTATGACCAAGCCGACAGGAAGCGAGGTTTATATTTATAAAGACGGTAAACTTTTCGAGGCGGTATCTTTGAGCACGGAAAAGACGGTCAAGGTGGACGAACACATAACCGTTAAAATAAGCGGCGGCGCAGCATACGTTTTAAAAAGCGACTGCAAAGGGCAGGACTGCGTCAAGGCGGGCAAGATTTCCAAGGTCGGCGAAATGATAGTGTGTCTGCCCAATAAAGTGGTGATGAAAATCGTCGGCGACGGCGAAGTGGATTATATAACGGGATGAAAAGGATTGACACTCGAAAAATAGCGAGAAGCGCATTACTGCTTGCGGCGTCGCTCATTATCTCGCTCATAGAAAACGCATTGCCGCCTTTGGTGCCCGTGTTGCCTTATGCCAAGCTCGGACTGTCAAACGTGGTGCTTTTGGCGTGCTTTCTGACGGTAGGATTTAAAGAAGGCTTTTTGGTCTTGATATTAAGGTGCCTTTTAAACGCCGTGTTTTCGGGAAATTATTCCGCTTTGATGTGGTCCGTTCCCGCCGCACTCGCTTCGTATATACTTATGGCGTTTATGATACGCCTTAAAATATTTTCGGTTGCGGCGACGTCGGCGGCAGGCGGTATGACGCACAATTTAACGCAGATACTCGTGGCGGCGGTGATTATAGGCGACAGCGTATTTTTGTATTTGCCTTATATGCTTGTCTTAGGCGGACTTGCAGGTCTGTTTACGGGAATATGCTGTCACTTCTGTCTGGCGACGGCAAAAAGAGTAAATAAAAGTAAAGATGCAAATTTAGGTGGCGGCAACGGCAATGATTGTGATATAATAGAAAACGCCGAGGATACTTCGGACGGCGTGTCGGCTTTGACCGAGTCCGAAGATAAGCATTCAGACGATAACCGTTTAGACGATAACGAAACAAATGACAAATATCGTTAGATGAAATAACAAGTAAAATAACGGGCGATCAAAACCTGTAAACGACAGTTAAGCGCAGACGATGAAAATTTATCTTAGAAAAAAGCGAATAAGAATTATTATAGCCGTGATATTCGTTGCGGTCGCTTTGGTATTGATTTTCGGCAATGTGTTCGGTCATTGGTGGACGGAGGTTTACCGTATCTTGAGAACGTGGGAATTTGACAGCGAAAACAAAAACGTTAAATACGGGCAGGTCGTTTTTGTCGGCGACAGCATAACCGATTACTGTGACCTTGAAAAATATTATCCCGATTTTCTGGCGTATAACCGAGGTATAGCTTCGGATACGACGGACGGGCTTTTAAAGCGAATGAACGAAAGTATTTTCGACCTTAAGCCGTCGGTTATCGTGCTTTTGATAGGTATAAACGATTTCGCCTTTTGCAGCGGCGGAGTGGAGCATATAGAAGCCAACTACGACGAGATTTTAAGGCAGATAAGCACAACTCTTCCCGACGCCAAAGTGGTGGTACAGTCATGCTATCCCGTAGCAAGCGGACAGTATCCCAATCATTTTAAGGCGTATAAATCGGTGCCTGTTTTAAACGAAAGGATTGAGGCTCTCGCTCTAAAATACGGCTATATCTATGTCGACGTTTATTCTTCGCTCGTGACGGAGGACGGAACTTTAAATTTGCAATATACCGACGACGGTCTGCACCCGAACGACAAAGGCTATCGGGTGATAAGTTCTGTTTTAAACCCCGTGATAGTGGAAATTTTAAATATTTGATTTTAAAAAACCGCCTAAGGCGGTTTGTTTTTTGTCGTTTGAAATCGATTTTAAAAGCGTGATTTTATACGGGCGGCATAAAAAGTTTTTTTCAAGGCGTTATTCGTTTATCGTGTTTGTCACCGTGTCGCAAACGAGCTCTGCGCCTTTGATAAATTCCAAAATTTTGGGAAGAGCTTCAAGCGTGTGTGCGGTAGGGTGCATTAACACAAGGTCGCCCGCTTTTAGATTTTTCGTTGCCCGGCTGTATACGGTGTCGGCGTTTTTGTCTCTCCAATCTATCGTATCCGTCGTCCACATTATCACTTTGTATCCTTCCGTTTTTGCCACTTTAAAGAGGGAGTCGGAGATGTCGCCCGACGGCGGAGCAAAAAGTTTTACCGCAGATCCCGTATAGGAAGAAATCAGTTTTTCCGTTATAATAATTTCCTCTCTTATTCTCTCGGCAGATAGCGACGAGCAGTCTTTATGAAGGTATCCGTGGTTTGCGACTTCAAAGCCTTTTGAAGCCATATCTTTTATAAGGTCGCCGTGTTTTTCCGCCCAAACGCCGCCCACGAAAAACGTGGCACTGTATCCGTAGTCGGAAAGCGTTTTCATGATATCGGGGATATATTCTTCACCCTGATACACGTTGAACATAAGCGAAACCTTGCCGCTTTCTCTGTTTCCGTAGTATACGGCGTCGTTTCCCTGTTTAAACGCCGACGTCGAAGTGGTGAACACGGTAGTGACAAAAAGCACCCCGAGTATCGTTATTATGGCAAAATTTGTAACTGCGGTGGTAAAATGTCGTCTTTTCATATAACTAAAATATGTTTGCCTAAGTATAAAAATGTGTTATAATCACTATATGAATAAATTTTTTAAATTCCCAAACGGACTTACTTTGTGCTATTCTAAAAACGATTCCGTTCGTTCCGTTTCAGTCGGCGTGTTTGTGCGTGCCGGCTGTCTTTACGAAGAAGAAAAAAACAGCGGTGTTTCACATTTTGTGGAGCATATGCTTTTTAAGGGCACTAAAACCCGTTCCGCTTTCGATATTGTAGCTCAAATCGATTCGTTGGGAGCGAGGATAAACGCGGCAACGAGTAAGCTGTTTACTTATTATTATACAATCTCTCTTGCCGAGGATTTCGAAAAGTGCCTCGAGATACTTTCCGACCTTTATTTCAATTCTACTTTTCCTGCCGACGAATTCGAAAGAGAAAAAAAGGTTATTTTGGAAGAGCTCGCCGAAAGCGAAGACACTCCCGACGACGTTTGTCTAGAGAGGGCGGCTTCCGCATCGCTCGGTTCGCATCCGCTTGCAAAGACTATACTCGGGACGAGAGAGTCGCTCACGAAAATGACGAGAGAAGATTTGTTTGCATACGTTAAAGAGCGTTATGTGCCTTGCAATACGGTCGTTTCGGTGGCTGGCGATTTGGATTTTGATGCCGTAAAAAAGGCGGTAAGTAAATATTTTGCCGATAACTTTGAAAGCTGCGAATTTTCCGAAAAGGAAATTTTGCCCTGTCCGCTCAGCGAAGAAACGATTGTGGTGGATAAAAAGATAGAACAGGTGCATATAGTCGAGGCATACGAGGGCGTGAATTTGTCTGACGCCAGAGAATGTCAGGCGCTGTCGCTGCTCACTGAAATATTTTGCTCGAGTATGTCATCAAGACTTTTTCAGACCATAAGAGAAAAACTCGGGCTTTGCTATTCGATATACGGCTATCCGTCATTTTTGAAAACGACAAAAGGCAGGTTTTATATCTGCACGTCAACAAACGCCGCCAGCGTATCGCTTGCCGTTGAAAAAATCGACGAGGAAATCGATTTGCTTTTAAAGGACGGCGTAACGGAAAGCGAACTGTCAAGAGCAAAAAAACAGGCAGTAACCGCAATAGTTTTGGGGCAGGAATCCACTTCGGCGGTGATGAGAGCGTTCGGCAGGCAAGCTATTTTAAAGGACGAGCTATACGATATCGATTCAGAACTCGCTCTCGTTGAAAGCATAACGGCAAAAGAGGTCTCGGCGGTGGCCAAAAAGGTGTTCGAGGGCTTAAGACGCACAGTATGTTACGTGGGAGACGTCTCGGACAAGAATTTAAAAAAGTTTGTAAAGACAATAAAACATTAAACTTATTTGACTATAATAATATTGCATAATAAAGGGAAAGGTGATATAATAAAAAATAACCTTGAGAGGTTTCGACAAACGTCGCTAATAACTTTAAAATATATTTTAAGCCTATTTTCGCCCGATAGCGGAAGTATTTTGACGGTTTAAATAAATATATTTTAGACGGGGGAGTATGCGTTCAGGCAACAGCGAAAATTTAATAAACAGGATAGCAATCGGAGTTCTCATTGCTCTGATTGCCGTTTTTTGCTGTCTTAGTCTTTTCGGCGCGCTCGGAGGAGTGGGCGAGATGGTGTCGTCTTTCCTTTTGGGAGCGTTCGGATACGCCGCTTATGCCTACGCTCTGGCGGGCGTTCTGATTGCCGTTGCCGTCATATTCAATTTTAAGGTTACGCTCGAGGCAAGGAAAATCGTCAGGATATCCTTGCTTATAGCGGCAGGTATATGGGCGTTGCATGTATACACCGCGAGCCCTTATGCGGTGAATACGTCATACGGCGATTATCTCAACGCCTGTTACGTCAACGCAAATACCGCAGGCGGAGGACTTTACGGAGTTATCTCATATCCGTTTCAAAGATTTTTCACAAACGTGGGCGCGCTCGTCTTCGTCTGCGTATTGTTCTTTATTTTAATATTCGTTGCCGTTTATCCTTTCATCAAATCGGGGGCGGCAAGCAAGACGGGAAGAATTAAAACTCCCAAACTAGGAAAAGGACAAAAAATAACCGTTCCAAAATCTCCCACGATTACCGCTTTCAACCGCAATAAGCCCACGGAGTTTTATACCGTGGAACCGGGCGCGGACGAGGAAGAATCCAAAAAACCGCACGGAACGGAAGGATATGATTTTATTTTTCCTAATAAACAGGGACATATAGGGGATGAACAAAAAAATGACGAAAGAGGAGCAGCATTTGCTTTAGGTGGCGACGAGATGAGGACAGGAGATTCAAGATATTTCAGGAAAAACGACCAAAACGATACGGTAAGGGATTTGCTTTTTAACATAAATCTCGACCGAGATAAATACAGAGAATATCGCCGTTCGCTTGAAACGGACAGAACGGCATCGGGCAACGATACTTTGGAGCGTCTTGACGAGGCTTATCAGAAGACAATTTCGAGAGAACAGAAATCGGTGGATATCGACAGCCTTACTCCCGACAGGATAAGGTCGGTTTTAAGCGCAGCGGAACAAAAGCACAAAGAATCTTTAAAGCCTCAATCGCAAAACGGAGTCCACGACATAAGCGGAACCAATCCTCTTTTAAGACATCCTTCCGAATGGGGTAAAAAAGAGGAAACTCCTATCGTCGAATTCGAAAAAATGAAGGAGGAGCAACGTGAGCTTTTAAAGAAGCAATCAGCGTTGCCTAACAATCCTTATATTGCCAAGACTTTTTCCAACGGGTTGAAAAACAGCCAACAGACAAGCACCGCTCAAAGCAGTTCTTCTCTTCCTTCTCAAAGAAATAATTTTTCGGCTCAGCGTCCCTTAAACTCGGCGCAGGGCGGATATCCTGTTAATAATACTTCTCAGAGCGCATCTTCGCAGCCGCTTAAAGTTTATCCTGAGACGTCAAACGGTCCTGCTCAGAATAAGCAAGCGGATGAGGGACTCAGCGTGTTTGACCTTCTCCGTCAAAGTGCGGACAGGAAAGAGGCTAAGAGCACTCCTGCGAATACCGTTTACGGACAAGAGAAAAAGACATGGAACGAGTTGTCGGCTTCTTCCGAGAATACCGACTCGCAGAATAATACCCGTATAAATTCGACTAAGTTTGACGTTACGCAGTCGGAAGGCGGTTATAACTCAAATCAGAAAAACTTCAATCAGTCGGGAAGCTATCAGACAGCTCCCGGACGGACACAAATTTATTCGCACGCTCAGACGGCTTTCAATTCGCATAGCGTTTTAAATCAGCAGAACGGTGCCGCTCAGTCAAACGGTTTTATAAACAGCGGCGCTCAATATAGCTATGTGACACAAAAGGAGTTAGACGCTCAAAGAGAGCAAAGACAGTCTTCGGCGAATTATAATCAACAGTCTGCGCCGCAATCCGCGCCGCAATCTTCAAATAATATAAGCAATCAAAACGTTCAATACGTGCCCGTAAATATGGGCGGAATGTATCCTTACGCTTATACCGTGCCGCAAGGATTTGTTCCGCAGGGATACGTGCCGCAGGGATATATTCCTCAAGGATATGCGCCTTACTATCCCACGGCTTACGCGCCGCAAGGTTATGTCGCTCCGACATATCCGGGTGCGGGGTATCCGACCTATCCGCCTTATGCCAACCATACGCCCGCGTCTCACAATGCGACGGATTCCGTGCAGCCTATGCAGTCGCCGTCTTTCAATCAGGACCCGTCTACGGGCGTATATCGCAATCCCAATTTGGGTGAGTCGGTTGAGGTCAAACCCACCACTTATGCTCCCGACGTAGAAAGGGGAAAACAGCTCAGCGATATGGCGGAGCAACGTAAGACGGAAGACGAAACGAGAAAAGCGCGCCTGGCGAGAATGGAAGAGCTTAAACGCCGTCAGCAGGAAAGATTAGCTCAAAAGGCTCAAGAAGACGCTCAAAAACTTGAGCGTGAGAAAGCCGCTCAACTTAAAGCGGAAGACAGTTATGCCGCCGATATAGAAAGGGCAAGGGCGAGCGCCAATGAATTGAAGCCCAATTCGATGCTCGACCACCCGTCGCCCGCCGAAGCGGAAATTAAGCCCTCGTCCACAAGGCCGAGCGGATATTCGTTCTTCGGCAAGGTGGGTAGCTTCTCTTCCGAAAACGTCAATTTCGAAAATGACGGCGGTCAACCCAAAGGTGTCGTTTACGGCTCCGCGGAAATGACGGACGAGGAAAGAGGCATACTGTCGGGCGAGATTGAAACTCCCGACGATGAAATTGACGCCACCGAACTTCAAAGAAAGAAATTTTTGGAAAGACACAGGGCAAAAAAGAAAGCCCGTCTCGAGGCGGAGGAAAATAAAGTCCGAACCGCTCAGATTACCATCGACGAATCCATTGAAAACACGGTGCCGAGAAAGCCTTACGTTGCGCCGCCGCTTGACCTTCTCATTCCTCCCGACATAAACGAAGGCCCATCCGAGGATATGGAAGAAAAGAAGGAAGCACTCATCAACGTGCTTGCTTACTTCAACGTAAAAGCGGAAGTCATAGAAGTCATTTGCGGACCTGCGTTTTCGCTTTTCAGAATAAAAATTCTTGAGATGCCGCGAGGCAAGACGATAACCTGGCTTCAGACTTTGGAAAACGACCTCGCCATGAAGATGGCGGAAGTCAGCGTAAAAGTGCTTGCACCTATCCCCGGTGAAAACGCCGTCGGCGTTGAGGTCTCGAACAAAAAACGCCGCCTTGTCAGAATAAGCAGCCTTCTTCAAAGCAGAGAGTTTTTGGAATCCAAGACAAATCTTTCGTTTGCTTTAGGCGAAGACCTTTACGGAAAGAATTATGTTTGCACGATAAAGTCGCTCCCACATTTGTTAATTGCGGGTCAGACCGGCGCAGGTAAAAGCTGTTGTATAAATACTTTGATTGTCAGCTTGCTTTATCACGCGTCTCCCGACGAATTGCGCTTTATAATGATAGACCCCAAGCGTTTGGAACTGTCTGTTTATAAAGGTATTCCGCATCTGTTGCTCGACGACATTATTTATGACGCCGACAAAGCAATCAAGTCGCTTCAATGGTGTATTGACGAGATGCAAAGGCGTCTGGACTTTTTCAATAAAAACGGTTACAGAGATATCGAAGAATATAACGCCTGCAAGCTTCAGGACGATTTTGTGCCGATGCCGCGTATTGTCATTATTATCGACGAACTTGCCGAACTTATGGACAGGGGAAGCAAGACGGTTGAAAAGTGCATAGACAACCTGGCAAGACTTGCCCGTGCCGTGGGTATTCACATCATCTGCGCCACGCAAAGGCCGTCTGTCGACGTCATATCGGGAACGATTAAAAACAATTTGCCGTCACGTATCGCTTTCAGAGTTCCCACCGTCAACGATAGCAGAACAATTCTCAACGGCGGCGGAGCGGAAAATCTTCTCGGAGACGGAGACCTTTTGTATATGAACCCGAGATTCAGTAAGACGGTCAGGGTGCAGGGCGGATTTATTTCAACCGAAGAGGTTAAGGCTGTTGTCGACTTCCTTAAGAAGAACAACGAAAGCCACTACGACGATAAGATAAAGGAAACCATCTACAAAGAGGAAGTTAAAGAAGAGGCGTCCGACGATAAAGAGAAAAAGTCAAGCGCAATTTCGCCTAAGGTTTTGGAAGCGTTAAAACTCGGTATGGAAGGCTCGCTTGTGTCGATATCCATGCTTCAAAGAAAGCTCGGAGTCGGATATCCGAGGGCAGGTGCGATTTATGACCAAATCGAAAGAATGGGATATCTTGGACCGCCTCAAAAGCCTACCAACGCAAGGCCGGTCACGATTACTCAGGAAGAATACGACGCATTGGCAGAAGAGTGTGAAGAGGACGAATAATATTAAAAAAGAGCGCATAGCGCTCTTTTTTAAGGTAAAAAAACTAAATTTAATTAGTGTATCAATTTGTTTGAAAAAAAATGCAAATATGGTATATTATTTTAATAAGCCGACCTATATATGCAATTAAAATCCGAGTCATTTTTTATACGCACGATAGCATGGGACAACTTCGACGGCAGGCAGGGCATATACGCAAAAAATCGGTATATAAACCGACGTTGATATTTGCGGATTCAAGCTTTAGCCTGTATCGCTCAATTATTTAAATTATTAATAAAGAGTAAACAAAAAATTATGAAAATAGGTGCAATATCTTTAGGCTGTGACAAAAACAGGGTGGACAGTGAAAAAATGCTCTTCCGCTTGTCGGAGAGGGGGCATACTTTTACGTCTGACGAAAACGAAGCCGAAGTTATCATTATAAATACCTGCGGTTTTATCGAAAGTGCAAAAACGGAAGCCATTGACGAAATTTTAAACGCACTCGATTATAAGGCGAAAAACGGCGCAAAAGTCATAGTTACGGGTTGTCTTTCTCAAAGATATCAAGCCGAACTTGCTTCGTCTTTACCCGAAGTGGACTTGTTCCTCGGAACGGGCGACTACGATATGCTTTGCGATTATCTCGATAACGGTAACGTAGACCTAAAAGAAGTTTTTAAATGCCGTGATAAATTTATATCGGGCAGAGTATTGACGACTCCTTATCATTACGCCTATCTGAAGATTGCGGACGGGTGTTCAAATAAATGCACATACTGTGCAATACCTTATATCAGGGGAGCTTACCGCTCGGAAAAAATCGAAGATTTAACCGCCGAAGCGAGAAAGCTTGCCGACGACGGAGTCAAAGAACTTATTCTGGTAGCCCAGGACACGACCAGATACGGCATCGATTTATACGGCGAAAAAAAGCTCATAGAGCTTTTGGACGAATTGTCTAAACTTGATTTTAAAATAATAAGGCTTATGTATTTAGAGCCGGAAATGCTCGACGACGAACTTATCGATTACATAGCCTCAAACGATAAGATAGCCAAATACTGTGACGTTCCGCTTCAGCATATAAGCGACAGACTGCTTAAAATGATGAATCGCCATACGACAAAGGCGTCCACTTTGGAACTTATCGACAAACTCAAAAAACGCTCGATAAAAATAAGAAGCTCGTTCATAGTCGGATTTCCGACCGAAACGGAAGAGGAATTTAAAGAGCTTTACGACTTTATCGAAAGAAGCAAACTCGACTTTGCAGGCTTTTTCGAGTATTCCGCAGAAGAAGGAACGCCCGCCGAGAAGATAAAAGGAAAAGTCAAGCCTTCGGTGATAGCAAGCAGGTGCAAGTCTTTGAAGAAGCTTCAGGAAAAAATTCTGTCGGATAAATGTAAATCATATATAGGACAAACTTTAAGCGTGGTATATGACGGGATAGATTATGACAGGCAATGTTTTTTCGGAAGGACGTCTTTTCAGATGCCGGATATAGATAATCTTGTATATTTTGAATCAACCGTTCCCGTTTCAGTCGGAGAATTTTATGACGTTGAAATAACGGGAACAGACGGAATAGATTTAATCGGGAGGGTAAAATGAATTTAGCAACGAAAGTTACGGTGGCAAGGATTATGCTTATCATGCCTGCCGCGGTATTGTATATTCTGGCTTTTTGTCTTCCGCTTTACCAATACGGATTGCTGATTGCCGCTTGCGTCACTTTCTCACTGCTTTGCGCCACCGATTTTATTGACGGGACTATTGCGAGAAAGACGCATACGGTATCCAACCTCGGAAAATTTCTCGACCCTCTCGCAGATAAGGTTATAGTCGTTATAATGCTTTTCTTAATGATATGGAGAGCCGAGGAGACGGCAGGAGGTTTATATCCCTATGCTTCTTTAGTGTTTGCCATACTTTCAGGGCTTGTCGTGTCGAGAGAACTTATTATAGGCATATTCCGCACGCTTGCGGTTCAAAAGAAAATTGTGCTTGCCGCCGATGTGTTCGGCAAAATTAAAACGGTATTTTTGGACGTTGCCATCGCCGTTTCGATATGCGCCGCCATCAGACCTCTTTATGCATGGGCGGGACAAATATTCTTTTATATCGGAGCTGCACTTGCGATAGTTTCGGGACTCAATTATATTTTTAAAAACAAAATAGTTTTTTCGGAAATAAAAGAGGACCTCGACAATTTAAAGGCTACGGACTCGGACGAGGAATATCCTCCGAAGTTTTTTGAGGTCTTACACTTCGGGGTGGAAAACGGCACGCTTAGTCAAAAGGACGTTCAGAAAAAGTTTAAAATTGGCTCGATAACCACGCAGAAGATTTTCGATAAAATCGACAGTTTGGGATATATGGGAGACGTTACCGACGTCGGCGTCAAAATCAATCTTGACCAAAACGGCTATGAGGAGCTTTTGATAAAGCTTAACTCTCAAGGTGAAAAATGAGCGTTTTAAGACTGTGCGGATTAACCAAATCCGAAATAGAGAGCGGGCTTCAAAAATACGTGGAAAGGGGGCTCGGCGTCACGATTGAAGAAAGATTTCTTGACGCCAGAGTGGAGTTTTCCATTTATGACGGAAGCCAAAACAGACTTGCAATGACAACGAGTTATATCGCCAACGAATTTAAAGATTATCTTTATTCGACGACGGACGAGTCGCTTGAACAGATGTGTTTAAAACTTTTAAAGCACAATAATCTCGTTTTGTCCACGGCGGAAAGTCTGACGGGCGGTATGGTATCTTCCCGAATCACTTCCGTGCCCGGAGCAAGCGAAAGTTTTTTTGAGGGCATAGTCTGCTATGATTCTTTGGCTAAGGTAGTAAGGTGCAGGGTAAGCCGTCAGACAATAGAGAGGGTTGGCGCCGTTTCGAAACAGACTGCTTACGAGATGGTAAGAGGTCTGCTTGTCGGTAAAACGACGATTGCTCTTTCCACCACGGGAGTGGCAGGTCCTTCTCCGAGTGAAGGGAAAAAAGTGGGACTTGTATATATCGGTGTGGGGAGAGATAATTTTATTCCCGTTTTCGAGCATAACTTTACCGGAGACAGGCAGGAAATCAGGGAAAAGACGACGAATATGGCGCTGTTTTATCTTGTCAGATATTTGCAGGGAAACATTTTGCTGTTGTAGTTTGCGGCGATACGACAAAAGACGTTTTAATTTATTAAAACCAAAACCCGAATGTGGCTTTTTTCGGACATTTGTGAAAACGGGCAAACAAAAGGACTAAGAGTTATAAATTTGCAGCCGAAACGGCGTTTGAATTAAAAATATTTGATTTAAATAAAGATATATGTTATAATTTTTCAAAAGGAGTTATTATGGCAAATACCGATGATAGAAGTTTAGCCTTAAAAGAGGCATTGTCCAAAATAGAAAAGGACTTCGGCAAAGGCGCAATTATGCGTCTCGGCGAAAGCGCTCAGCAGAACATCGAGGTTATCTCGACAGGCTGTCTTACGCTTGACCTTGCCTTGGGAATAGGAGGAATTCCGAAGGGAAGAATCATTGAAATTTACGGACCCGAATCCTCGGGAAAAACGACGGTTGCACTTCACGTCGTGGCGGAAGTTCAGAAAAACGGCGGCACGGCGGCGTTTATCGACGCAGAGCATGCTCTCGACCCTTCATACGCTCAAAGGCTCGGCGTAAACATAGGCGACCTCTACGTTTCACAGCCCGACAACGGCGAACAGGCACTTGAAATTACCGAAACTCTCGTCCGTTCGGGAGCGGTTGACCTTATCGTTGTCGACTCCGTTGCGGCTCTTACTCCGCAGGCGGAAATTGACGGCGAAATGGGCGATTCTCACATGGGATTACAGGCAAGGCTCATGAGTCAGGCACTAAGAAAACTTACCGCTACAACGGGCAAAAACAAAGCCACTATTATATTTATAAATCAGCTTCGTGAAAAGGTAGGCGTCATATACGGCAGTAACGAAACAACGACGGGCGGTAAGGCTCTCAAGTTCTATGCTTCCGTTCGTATCGACGTCCGCCGCACCGAAAGTTTAAAAGACGGTGGAGATTTTGTGGGCAATCACGTCAAGGCAAAAATTGTCAAAAACAAGGTTGCTCCTCCTTTTAAAACCGCGGAATTCGACATAATGTACGGAACGGGAATTTCTCAGCTCGGATGTATATTGGACCTTGCCGTTCAACTCGGTTTTATCCAAAAGAGCGGAAGCTGGTTTTCCTATAACGACGAGAAAATCGGACAGGGCAGGGATAAAGTTATGGAATACTTAAAACAAAATCCCGAACTTGCCGCATCGCTTGAAGCTCAGATAAAAGAAAAACTTAAAACACAAAACTGATTTTATCAAATCTGAATTGCCGAGGCGTTTACATTATACATATTCGGCGCCATAGCGTCGGAAAATATCAAGCCGTCGAACGGATTAACGGTTTGATTTGCGTTAAATCGAAAGAAAAAGACAAGACCTTTGGTTTTGTCTTTTTTAATTCAGGCAATGTAGGTTGTCTTTTTCGCCCTTTTTAAAAATCTAATAAAATATTGAATTTATAATCAAAAAAGAGGACAATACGGCGTTTAAAAGCGCAATATATAGTATATTTATTAAATAATAACGCATATTTTGATAAATCTTTTTTTCCTTCGCTGTTGACTATTTATATTTTTTCGATTATACTTATACATAGTGTTTATACTTATTTCCATTTATGGTATGGCATAATATATATTTTTTTGGAGGATGCAAACTTGACAAGCATATTTTATAGTGCGTTTGCGTCTCTCAGCCCGGGTGCGATTGCAGGAATAGTAGGTGCGATTACACTGATTGTCGGTGTTCTTGCAGGTCTGTTTGGATATAGATTATATTCGCAAAACAAAGTCGGCTTAGCAAAGAGAGAAGCAGAGCGCATTGTTGAAGAAGCAAAATTAGAAGCAAAAGACATAAGAAAAGACGGACTCATCGAAGCAAAGGAACAGCTTCAGAAGATGCGTTCGGAATTCGATAAAGAAACGCACGACCGCAGAGCGGAATTGCAGCGTTCGGAAAACAGAATAGTTCAGAAAGAGGCCGCTCTCGACAAGAAAGAGGAAACCCTCGACAGAAAACAGGCGGAACTCGAACAGGCAAACAAACAGGTTGAAGCCACTAAGGCGAAACTCAAGGAAATAGAAGACGAGCTTTCGCTGTCGCAGGAAAAAATGGAGCGTGAACTCGAAAGAGTGTCGCAGCTCACAAAAGAGGAAGCCGCGGCACAGCTTAAAGCGGGGCTTTTGGAAGCGGTCAAACGTGACAGCGCATTGGAAGCCAAAGAGATTGAAGCGCAGGCTAAAGAGCAGGCGGAAAAGAAAGCCAAAAACATCATATCGCTTGCCATTCAAAGATGTGCGGCAGACCACGCCGCAGACAGCACCGTCAGCGTTGTCGCTCTTCCCAGCGACGAGATGAAGGGCAGAATTATCGGAAGAGTGGGCAGAAACATCAGAGCGCTCGAATCGGCAACGGGCGTCGACGTCATCATTGACGATACTCCCGACGTAGTTACGCTATCCAGCTTTGACCCCGTAAGGCGTGAAATAGCCCGTATTACCTTGGAAAAACTTGTAGCGGACGGACGTATTCATCCCGCGAGAATCGAAGAAATGGTCGACAAGGTCAAAAAGGAAGTCGACCAGTCTATAAAGGAAGCGGGCGAAGAGGCGGTATTCGACGCAGGCGTGCACGGGCTTCACCCCGAGCTTGTCAAACTTCTCGGAAGACTCAGATACCGCACAAGTTACGGTCAGAACGTGCTCAAACATTCGCTTGAAGTCGCATTCCTTGCGGCTATCATGGCGTCCGAGTTAGGAGTTGACGCGAAACTCGCAAAGCGTGCAGGGCTTTTGCATGATATCGGCAAGGCAATCGACCATGAAACGGAAGGCACTCATATTCAGATTGGCGTGGATATAGCCAAAAAATATAAAGAGAGTCCTGCCGTCATCAACGCCATTGCGGCTCACCACGGAGACGTGGAGCCGCAAACCGTGGAAGCGGTGCTCATTCAGGCGGCGGACGCAATATCGGGCGCAAGACCCGGTGCCAGAAGAGAGTCGCTTGAAAATTATGTCAAACGTATAGAAAAACTCGAAACTTTGGCAAACGAATTTGACGGCGTTGAACAGTCTTACGCCATTCAGGCAGGCAGAGAAATCAGAGTTATTGTCAAACCCGAAAAGGTCAACGACGCAGGCACGGTATTTTTGGCAAAGGAAATCGCCAACAAATACGAATCCGAACTCGAATATCCCGGACAGATTAAAGTCAGCGTCATAAGAGAAGTAAGAAGCGTGGACTATGCAAAATAGGATAATTAAAACGGAAGACGAATTATCTGATATCATAAAAAGCGCCTTTATTACCGACGAAGTGTTTGACCTTGTTTTGGATTATATCGAAATCGGTATGACTGAAAAAGAAGTGGCGAAGTTTATCGAGCAAAGTTTTATTAAGCTCGGCGGCGAAAGGCTCTCGTTCGATACTATTGTAGCATTCGGCGAAAACGGAGCAGAGCCGCATCACGTTCCCTGTGACAGGAAGCTGAGCGGTGCGGAATTTGTCACTGTCGATATGGGCACGGTAGTAGGCGGATATTGTTCCGACTTTACGAGGACGTTTGCCGTGGGCGGCGCGACAAAGGAAATGATTGACGTCTACGAAGCCGTTCGCGAAGCAGAAAAGATAGGCGCTGGCGCATTGAAAGACGGAGTAAAGTGCTTTGACGTCGATAAAGCGGTAAGAGATTATCTGACCGAGAAAGGTTACGGCGATAAATTCGTTCACGGCACGGGACACGGCGTCGGGCTTGAAATTCACGAAGCGCCCACGCTCAACACAAAGAGCGACGATGTCTTAAAAGACAATATGGTCGTAACCGTGGAGCCTGGCGTTTATATCGAAGGCAGTCTCGGCGTAAGAATTGAAAATCTTTATATCGTGGGAAGAGCGGAGCCTCTTTCAAGACACGATACGAAACTTATAATTATCGGCTAAACATATTTTAGCTTAAATATTTAAACAGGAGGACGCTTTTAAAGCGAAAGAAACTATGGCTCAGATACTTGCAGGCGATTTCAGAAAAGGCATCACCTTTCAGATGGACAACAACATAATGGTTATTGTCGATTTCCAACACGTTAAACCCGGTAAAGGTGCCGCTTTTGTCAGAACTAAAATCAAAAACGTCATCACGGGAAGCGTTTTGGAAAAAACTTTCAACCCGACGGAAAAATTTGAACTTGCTCACATCGAAAGGAGAACGATGGAGTATTTATACAACGACGGAGAACTTTACTACTTCATGGACACCGAAAACTATGAGCAGATTCCGCTCAACAAGTCACAGGTTGAAGACGCTCTTAACTTTGTAAAAGAAAATATGACGGTTGATATGAAATTCTTTAACGGTCAACCCTTCAGCGTCGAGCCCCCGAACTTCGTTGAACTCAAGATAACCTTCTGCGAGCCCGGCGTCAGAGGCGATACCGCCACTCCGGGAACTAAACCCGCAACGCTTGAAACGGGATACGTCATTCAGGTTCCTTTCTTTGTCAACGAGGGCGATACTATAAGAGTCGACACGAGAACGGGCGAATATATGTCCAGAGTATAATTAAAAAAAACGTATTTAAGGCCTTGCTTTTTGCAAGGTCTTTTTTGTTTTGTTTTGATTGTAATTTCATAAACGAAATTTTTATATTTAAATTTTTTACCTTATGCGCATTGGGTAAAAGTGTATATATCGGCAGTATTTTCACGTTTATAAAGCGTATATATCGGCAGTATCTTTACGTTTATAAAGTATTAAAGCAATAAATATTAAAGCAATAATTTAACATTCTTACTTTTTAAATTTTGGCTTTTTTGCGAAAATTGTATCATTTTGTCTTTCCATTATAATGGCACTCGTTTTTTCATAGTTTATAGTGTGAAATTGTTTACGGGCACACTTGCCTTGTATATATCAAAATACTCTTACGACGAAATATATGAGATAAGACTCAGGTTAAACCGTCCCGTCGTGCTTAAAACTAAGGCGGGCACTGTAAAGCTCAGGCACGAAAGCGGAAGATATTATATCGTGACGAAAGAGGATATTGACAGAGTGGTAGGCGTATCGAGCGGATTTTCCGTCTACTCGGTGACGGAGGAACTCGTGTCCGGATATTTAAGATATGAAAAGGGAATCAGGATAGGAGCAACGGGCGAGGGCGTCGTGGAGAGCGGAAAGATACTTTCAATGAAGAGTATTTCAAGTCTTTTGATAAGATTGCCGCACGAGGTTAAGGGTATAGGCGACCAAGTTAAATCAAGAGCTAAAGGCGCAAAGAATATTTTGGTTGTGTCTCCGCCCGGCTGCGGAAAGACGACACTGCTCAGAGACCTCGCAAGGGTATATTCAAAAGAACTTCAGACATTGATTATCGACGAAAGAGGCGAGCTTTCCGCCTTAACGGACGGGGTGCCTTGTCTTGACGTGGGCGAATGCGACGTGGTTGCCAACGTTCCTAAAATCATCGCTTATGAAAACTGCGTCAGGGCGATGTCCCCTGAACTTATCGTAACCGACGAGATTTTCAAAAAAGGAGAAATCGAGGCGGTCAGGGATATAGTCAGAGCGGGGGTAAGGGTTTTCGCTTCCGTCCACGCAAGCGACGTTTCCGATTTGACGGGGGAGTTTAAAACGCTGAGGGAAACTTTTGACTGCTGTGTCGTATTGTCGGATAAACCTACGGTGGGGCATATAGCAAAAATAGATTTAAGAGGTGAAAATTGATAAGTCTTGTGGCGGGAGGATTGATTGCCGTGGCTTTTACGCTTGTGGGAATGTCGATAAACAGGCGGTTTAAAATGAGAAAGGAAGCGTTTGCGTCGCTTTACGATTTTTCCGTAAAATTAAAAGGGGATATATCCTATCTCAAAACTAATCTTCCGAGCGTCATTAAATCGCATTTTGAAAATAATAAATCGCCGGTTGCACAGTCGATGCTGAAATATGCCGAAAATCCGTCAAGCGAATTCGTGCCCGAGATAGGTTGTTTTAAAGAATCCGAAAAAAAGGAAGTGACTAAATATCTTTACTCAATCGGTTCTCTGCCCTATGCGGAAAGCCTTAATATGACGGACAGAATGATTGAAAATTATAAACAGCTCAAAGAAAAAAGCGAAACGGAGGCGAAAAAATTAGGCTCTATGTATTTTAAACTGCTTGTTTTGCTCGGGTTCGCAATAATGCTGATTGTGTCTTAGAGGTTGAAATGAATATAAGTATTTTGATAAAAATCGCAGGCATCGGTCTTTTGACGGCAATCGTCGCAATTATCCTCAAAAAGAGCGATAAAGACGAGATTGCCACATTTGCCACACTCGCGGGACTCATTATAGTCATATTTTTAATCGTCGATATGCTCGGCGGACTGTTTGATACGGTCAAATCGATATTTGCCTTGTGAGTATAGTAAAGCTTATCGGAATTGCCATACTCGGCGTCATAATCGTGTCGTTGCTCCGCTCGTCAAAGCCGGAGTTTGCGACGCTTGCCACGATAGCTACGGGAGTCGTTATGCTTATCGTGCTCGTCAATTCGCTCAGCTCGGTCATTGTCGCTTTTCAGGGCATTATCGACAAAAGCGGACTGCCCAATTCGCTTTTTACGCTCGTATTGAAAATCATAGGCATAGGATATCTGACGGAATATTCCGCTTCGATATGCGAGGACGCAGGGTGTGCGTCACTCGGCTCGAAAATACAGCTCGGCGGCAAACTTGTCATATTCGGGCTTAGTATAGGAATAATAACGAATCTTATCGACGTTGTTTCGAAAATATCGATAGGGTGACAAATAGAAAACCTTAACAATAAAATGTCTGCAACTCGGACGGGAAAAGGGTTGGAACGCAGATATATAGGCGTTAAAAGCAAAAAAAGCGAGGGAACAGAGTTAAAAGAGCAAAGTTTGCCGTATCGGATTAGCTGTTTGTCAGATTAAAAAGGCAAGAGCCACATTCCTTCGGCAATTAGTGATTGTTTAAAGCGGCAAGTAAAAGCGGAAGCGGTCGTGTTTAAAGCACGGACGGGGCGGGGAAGATATGCATTTTGTTTTGAAATCGAAGGCGGCTATGTCGTTTAAAAAATTAAACAATATTCAAAAGAAAGTGATTATATTTTCCCTTGCCATGTGTGTCGCCGTCTTGACGATGTGTCTTGCGCCTGCCGTCGCCTATGCCGATTTTGCCGACAGAGCGGACGACGTAGATTTTTCTTCCTTTGACGATTATATAAATTCTTTGGATAAAGAACAGCAGGACGCTCTCAATTTTACGTCGGTAAAAGAGCTTGTGGAAAAACTTTTAAGCGGCGAAAGCGATGACTTTTTCTCGGGGTTTTATTCCGCTTTTTCAAGCGCCGCATTAAACTATTTTTTTTCGTTTTTACCGTCTTTTTTGGCAATAGTTACGATATCGGTATTCACCGCCATACTTACGCAGGCGGTATCGGGATTTAAAAAGAAGGAAACGGAAGAGGTGGTAAGGTTTGTCACGTTCGCGGCAATATCCACAATTTTGCTTGTGATAATAGGCAATATTGCCACTATGTGCGTGACGCTTCTGGGCAATCTCGGCAAAATTTCCGCTTTTTTGTTTCCTCCGTTGCTTACGATAGTGAGTGGGCTTGGCGGTCACGCCACCGTAGCCACTCTGCAGCCGATGATGGCGATAATGTCAAGCGGAATAATCGCTCTTATTAATTCGCTCATTCTGCCCGTGTTTTTATCCACTACGGTGCTGTCTATTGTCGGAAATCTTTCAAGTCAGGTGAGTCTGGATAAACTCTCAGGCGGTTTTAAGACGTTCGGCACTTTTGTCTTGGGTGGCGTGTTTTCGCTTTTCGTTACTTTTATCACCTTTCAGGGCATAACGACTTCAGCTTTTGATTCGATAAGCTTTAACGCCTCTAAATATATGGTGTCAAGCTACGTTCCTATCCTGGGCGGATACGTTTCAGAGGGATTCGACCTTGCGGTGGCAGGCGTTGTGTTGCTCAAAAATTCGATAGGATACGTCGGAATGCTGCTGCTGCTTGCCACCATTTTGTTTCCGCTCGTAAAAGTTTTGATATTCGTGCTGTGTCTGAAATTTTGTTCTGCGGTAATAGAGCCCATCGGCGAAAAGAGGATAGCAAATATGCTGTCGCAGCTGTCGAAAAACTCAATGTTGTTAGTTACGGCGATAATAGGCGTAACTTTTATGTTTTTGGTGTTGATTATGCTTGTAATAACGTCTTGTAATATGGGGGTAATATGAGCGGCTGGGTTTTATCTGTCACGGCGGTGATTTGTCTTACCGTGCTTTTAGATATTATAATGCCGGACGGTCAAATGAAAAAATACGTCAAAGGCATTGTGTCGATAATAGTGATATTTGTCATCATCACTCCGCTTGCCTCTATCGCCGTGGGCGAATTCGATTTGACAAAGGGAAACATAACGATTGATTCGGATATGTTAGACAATCTCGAGAGCACGTCCGACAGATACCGCGAAACTCAGCTTGAGACCATGCTTTCAGACGACGACATAACCGCCGACGTTAAAATCGAAAACGATAACGGCAAGAAAAAAGTTGAGGTAATTATTCAAAATCAAGTTCTTAGCGAGAATGAAATGAATATACTTAAGCAGAAAGTAAAAGACACTGTCACTGATTTTTTGGGTATAGATTCGGGCAGCGTCAGCGTCGAGGTGAGCGATGGAAGTTGAGGTGGTCAAAAAGACGTCCAAGGGCATAAAAGCGAAAATCGCACCGTGGATTGCCAAATTGAAAAAAATAAAAAACATCGAGTTTATCCTCTGTCTGTTTATAATCGCTATCGCACTTTTGCTATATAACGGGCTCACAAAAGAAGATAACGCCGATTCGATTGCGGTGAGCACCGAAACGGTGGCAAGCAGCAAAGAGGCTCGCCTTGCGGAAATTCTTTCCGATATTGAGGGGGCAGGCGAGGTCAGCGTAATGATAACTCACTCGGGAGACGAAATAAACGGCGTGTTGGTTGTGGCAAGCGGGGCAAAGGATATCGCCGTAAGACTGAGGCTTTTAGAAGCAACAAAGGTGGCTTTAAACGTTGAAGCGGATATCGTATCCGTTTACGCAAGCAATAAAGTTTAACGGGAATCAAGGGAGGTTTTATGGAATTTTTAAAGAAAAACAAGAAAAAGATTTTGGTGCTTTCCATCATGGTAATTCTTCTTGTGGCAACCGGAGTGTTAAATTGGGCACTCAGCACAGACGCTATCGGCTCAACGTCTACAACGACGAGCACGGAGCCTAGCACGCAGACGTTTTTTAACGCATACCGCTCGGACAGAACGGCGCTAAGGCAAGAAGAGCTGTTAGAGCTTGAAGCGATAATCGCATCGTCAGACACTTCCGAAACGGCGAAACAGGCGGCTGAGGAAATGAAGCTTGAGCTGGTCGAAAGAATGGACAAAGAACTTTATATCGAAGGCTTAATCAAAGGACAGGGCTTTGAGGACGCAATTGTAACTCTCGGCGGAACGACTGCCAATGTAGTTGTTGTGGCAAACGAGCTTGCCCCAAACGACGTGGCAAAGATTGTAGACCTTGTCATCGGCGAAACAAGCTATAATGAAAAAGAAGTCAACGTAATTCCTTATTCGTAAAAATTGATTGAGTTTTTTGCTCCGATGTGTTATACTCAAAGCGTGGAGGCATAACGGTGGCAAAAATTGATAACTATGAAGTTTATACCGACGTCGTTAAATCGCTCGTTACCGAGGCGGCAAACAACGTAGAGGGCATCGAGGTAATCGACGAAAGCAAAAACGTTAAAGGAAGAAGTTTTCGCGGTCAGGGCGTCAGCGTCTATCTGATGCCCGACGACAAGGCGACAATCGATATATTCGCAAACATATATTTCGGCTACAACGTTCCCGACGTCGTTGCCATGGTTCAGGAAGCCGCTAAAAAAGCGGTTGAAGCGACAACGAGATATACGGTAACAAGTATCAACGTGCAGGTAGTAAGCGTAATATTTCCGCCTAACAACTAAGACGGAAATATTTTATTTTCGGGCGGCATTTTGCCGTTTGTTTTATTATCAATACTATGAGCAGAAGAACAGCAAGAGAAACAGTTTTTAAATTGGCATTTGAATACAGCTTCAACCGTGAGTTTAACTCGGATACGTTGGAGCTTATGACCATGGACGCAACCATGACCGATGACGACAAAAATTTTGTCGAGTCTACCTATAAAGGCGTGATAAATTTTTATGACGAACTCAAGTCGCTTATCGAAAAAAACATAAGCGGTTATAGTATCGACAGAATTTACCGTTCCGATTTCATCGTGTTGATGGTCGCTTGTTATGAACTTAAATACACGGATACGCCTTTTGCCGTCGTCATTAACGAAGCGGTTGAACTCGCAAAAAAATACGGCGAGGAAAAATCGGGCAAGTTTGTCAACGGTGTTTTAAAGGGCGTTATAAGCGAGGGACAAAATGGCTAAAATTATTGACGGTAAACAAATTGCATCTGAAGTTAAATCTCAGCTTAAAGCAGAGGTTGAGATTCTAAAGGAAAAGGGAATCTTCCCGTCACTTGCGGTAATTCTCGCAGGTGACAATCCGGCAAGTCAGATTTACGTAAAAAACAAGATTAAGTCGTGCGAGGAAGTGGGCATCAAGTCGCTTTCTTTCACTTTTGACGCTTCCGTTACCGAAGAGCAGCTCATCGAAACGATTGAGGCTTTAAACTCCGACAAGACGGTGGACGGGATTTTAGTTCAGCTCCCTTTGCCTAAGGGCTTAAACGAAGAAAAAGTTTTAAAGCACATATCCGATTTAAAAGACGTAGACGGATTTTCGCCCGCCAACGTGGGCGCATTGACGCTTGGCAGAGATTGCTTTAAGGCATGCACGCCGTCAGGTTGTATGAAGCTTATACATTCTACAGGCGTGGATATAAAAGGTAAAAACGCCGTCGTCATAGGACGAAGCAATATCGTGGGCAAACCCATGGCTCTTATGCTTTTGGCAGAGGACGCAACGGTAACGATTTGTCATTCAAAAACAAAAAATCTTGCCGAGATAACAAAGCAGGCGGATATTTTGGTTGCCGCCGTAGGGCGTGACAGAATGGTCAAAGCGGATATGGTTAAAGAGGGCGCAATAGTCATCGACGTGGGTATGAACCGCACGAGCGAGGGACTTTTCGGCGACGTGGATTTTGAGAGCGTAAAAGAAGTCGCTTCATATATAACTCCCGTTCCCGGCGGCGTCGGTCCGATGACCATTGCCATGCTTATGGAAAACACGGTAAAATCCGCAAAAAACAGATTGAATAAATAAGGGTACATTATGTCTTTAATTTCCGTAACGGAACTTAATCTCGCGATAAAAAAATCTCTCGACGGCAGTGAGTTTAAAACCCTTGAGGTTGTTGGCGAGGTTTCGGGATATAAGATTAGCGGACCGCACGCTTATTTCACCATAAAAGACGAGCAATCCGCCTTAAGCTGTGCAAGTTTTTACTGCGCTAAAAAATATCAGCCCAAAGACGGCGAACAGGTTGTCATTTGCGGCGGTCTGAATTTCTGGACGAAAAGAGGCTCTGTCAATCTTGTTGCGGACGAAATTAAACCTTACGGCGACGGACTTCTGGCGCTTAAGTTCGAAGAACTTAAAAAAAAGCTTGACGCAGAGGGATTGTTTAATATAGAGCATAAAAAACCTATCGGTAAGTATAACAAAAACGTGCTTATTTTAACAAGCAAGACGGGCGCAGTTATAAGAGATATTAAAACGACGATACGAAATAAAAATCCTTATATAAACATTGTCGTAAAGGACGTCAGAGTGCAGGGCGACGGAGCGGGAGAGCAGATTGCAAAAGCTTTAAAAAACTGCGACAGGCTCGGATACGACGTCATAGTTATTGCCCGAGGCGGCGGCTCTCTCGAGGACCTCGCTCCTTTTTATGACGAAACGTTGGCAAGGGCGGTTTACGACGCTGTTACGCCGATAGTGTCGGCGGTGGGACACGAAACGGATTTTTCGCTTGTCGACTTTGTTGCGGACAAACGTGCAGCCACTCCGACCGCTGCGGCAGAACTTGTGGCGTTTAACTACTATGAACTTTTAGACAATATCTACTCTCTTTTGGAATATTCCTCCCGTGCGGTTGCAAGAAAGTTTTCAAACAAGATGAGAGCGTTTGAACTTTGTCAGGCAAAGTTCTCGAGGTCGGGAGAAACGTTCTATGCCGCAAAGCAAGCGAAACTCGTGTCTTCGTTTACACGCCTTTCGCAAAACGTCAAGAGGACTTTAAATCAAAAGATAATAAAGGTTAAAGAAACAAATTTGAAAATGCTCGGCTGTCTTTCCGCTTCGGCTCAGTCGGCAGAGGAAAGATCGGGCAGAGCGATATCGAAGCTCGACAGTTTAAGCCCTCTTAAGGTGCTTGGCAGAGGCTATTTCAAAGTGAGTATGAACGGCACAGAACTCAATTCCGTCAAAAATATAAAGCAAGGCGACAGCGTAAAGGCTGTTGGCAGCGACGGAAGTTTTGAAGCGCAGGTTACAAAAGTGGATTTGATGAAGGAGTAAATTATGGATTTTGAAAAAACTTTGTCCGAACTTGAAAATATCAATTCTAAACTCGAGGGAGATACCAAACTCGACGAAGCTATCGAACTTTTCAAAAAGGGTATTGAACTTAGTAAGGCTTGCATAAGGGAACTAAAAGAGCAAAAAGGAAAAATTTCCGAGCTTACCGACGAGATGAAAAATCTTACCGAGGAATTGCAAATTGATTAGTTTAGAAGAGTTTATTCCTCGTTTAGACGAGGCTTTAAATAAAGCCGTGTCGGCGTTTAAACCGTCCGTCGTATACGACGCGGCGGCGTATTCGCTTTTCACGGGAGGCAAGAGGCTCCGCCCTTATGCGGCGTATCTCGGGGCATGCTTTTCGCTTGGCGAAGATTTGACGGACGGACAGTTTGAAAAGGTTATTGACTATGGCGTGTCTGTAGAGTGTCTGCATACCTATTCGCTGATTCACGACGATTTGCCTTGTATGGATAACGACGATTTAAGAAGGGGACAGCCTACCGCCCATAAAAAATTCGGAGAATGGACGGCTCTTTTGGCGGGCGACGCTCTTTTGACTTTTGCGCTCTCAAGAGGATACGGCAAGGGACAGGATAAAGCTTATTCGCTTTTGGGACAGTGCGCCGGCGAAGGCGGTATGATTTTGGGGCAGACTTTGGATATGCAAGGTTCAAAATCGCTTGCCGATTTGCTAAATATGGATATTTTAAAAACCTCTCGTCTTTTTATGGCGTCTTTCGTGGGCGGCGCATATATTGTAAACGGTAAAGATACCGATTCTCTTTCGCGTTATGCCCTTAATCTCGGCGTGGCGTTTCAGATTGCCGACGACCTCTTAGAAGAGAAAGAGGAAGAGCAAAGCGTGCTTAAATTCTCAAGCCGCGAGGAAGCGCAAAATATGCTTTCAAAATTTACCGATAAGGCAAAAGCTGCGGTGGCGAATAAACCGACGGGCGACCGGCTTGAAAAATTTGCCGATATGTTGCTCAGTCGTAAGAAATAAAAAAGTTTATCAAAACAGTTGCATTGTCTCTCTTTTTTTGATAATATATAAAAGCTTTATGGCACCATAGCCAAGTGGTAAGGCAGAGGTCTGCAAAACCTTTATTCCCCGGTTCAAATCCGGGTGTCGCCTCCATACCATTTACAGAAGACCGTTGAAATTTCAACGGTCTTTTGCTATACGACGGGAATATCATTTTTTTCGTGTATTTTTGTCCGTTTTACACCTCTTTGACGCAACTAATGTTCGATGCCCAATAAAATGAAAAATCTTGTTTTTTCGCCGCAAATCAAGTATACTTTTCTATATGAAATACTTATTTATCGCGGAAAAACCAAGCCTTATGCGCGATGTGCAGGCTTGTTACAAAAATCATAAAAACGAAGTGACAGAAAGGGTTGGGGAGATTGATTTCACAGCCCTTTCCGGTCATGTCTGTACAAATTTCATGCCTACGGATTACGAGGAGTGGAAGGACAAAAACTGGAAAGCCATCCTTTATCCGATGATTCCAAATCCGTGGCAGATCAAACCGATCGCCGATAAGCGAAAGCAGGATACCATCGCCGAAATCCGTCGGCGCGCGGCGGACTACGACGGAATTATCGTAGGCACCGACTCCGATGTGGAGGGCTACGGCATCTACTGGCTTTTGGAGCAGTATCTTGCGTTGAACGAAAAGCCTGCGCTTCGCTTCATCGAGCACTCTCTTACGGACGCGGAAATTTTGAAATCGCTTTTGAGCATGACGGATTACCACACGAATCCGACGCATGTTCATTTCGTACAGTCCTTTCTCATTCGCTCACGGGCAGACTGGCTGTTCGGCATGAACGCCTCCAGGATGCTGACAAACAAGCGTGGCACTCTCATCAAGGCCGGCAGAGTGAAATCTCCGACAATCAAACTGGTATACGACAATTCCATGGCTATCGATAATTTTGCGAACCGAAAGTATTTTGTGCTGGAAGCGGAGTACGAGACTGCACCGCAGGGCGAAGCCGGAGAAACACAGACTTTCAAGGCCGTTCTTCAGGGCGAAGACGGGGATGTGCAGTTTGAAAATCCGAAGCTTTTTGCGGAGTTCTCTATGGAAGGCACAGTTGAGGAAGTTGAAAAGAAGAAGTCGTCTTCCCATGCGCCGAAGCTCTTTGACTTAGCTGCAATTCAGGCGGAAGCAGGAAGCAAGTACAAATTTAAGCCGGATCATACCTTAGAGCTTGTGCAGAGCCTTTATGAGAAGCACAAGGTCATTTCCTATCCGAGAACGCAGTGCCGTTATGTCTCTTCCGAGAAAGCAAAGGAATTTCCCGCAATCATGGAAAACATTGCGGTTTTTGAAGACCTCGGAAAAATCGCGGCGGGACTTGACAAGGGAGCGTTTACGAAAATTCTGAAGGATAAAGCCGTTGTCAACGACACGGAGGTTTCCAAAGAGTCCCACGATGCACTTCTGCCGACGCTGAAACGGCCGGACCTTTCGAGAATGACCGAAGAAGAACAGATTATCTGCAAAATGATATATATGAGGCTTCTCGCGCAGTTTCTGCCGAAACTTGAAGAAGAGAAAGCCACCATTAAGATTCGCCATGCGGAGGCGGACTCCGAAGACATCGATGCGGAAAACGAGGTGGGCGGAATTTTCAAAGCAAGCGGAAAGGTAGTCACGGAGCCGGGCTGGTCGATTCTGTATAAGAAAGCGGGCGGCCATGCGCTTCCCCCTTTGAAAAAGGGAGAGCGGATTACGGCGAAATCCATGAAGCCGACCGAAAAGGAAACTTCACCGCCGAAGCGCCTGACGCAGGCGACCTTAATCAACGCCATGCGGAATATTGCAACGCAGATTGAGGACAAAGAGCTGAAAAAATCCCTTGCAGACTCGCAGGGCATCGGCACGCCGGCAACCCGCGCGTCGATTATCAAAGACGTCATTGAGTCGGGCTATGTGGAAGAGAAAAAGAACGCACTTTATATTACCGATAAAGGAAAGAACTATATTGAAGCCGTAAAGGATTTTGACATTGCCTACCCTGTTTTTGCAGCGAACATGGATAACAGCATTAAAAAAGTGCAGCGCGGGGAAGCGGATTACGAGCAGGTCATGGCGGAAGTGATGCAGAAACTCCAGGAAATGTGTGAGCAAATCGGACAAGACCCGGCAGAGGTGGCAGCGGAACTGGTGCCGTTTGAGCCGGTGCAGACCGACATTCACTGCGCGAAGTGCGGAGGCGTTATTGAAGAACAGAAAAAGCATTACGAATGCCTCGGCTGCGGTGCGAAAATTTACAAGAATATCAGCGGCACCGAAGTGAATTTAGAATTGCTGCGGAAACTGGAAGCAGGTGAGCAGAGCGGATACAGGAATTTCACAACACGCGCGGGAAAACCGTTTCGCGCGGCACTGAAGCTGGACGAAAACGGAGAACTTACAATGGTCTTTTTTGAGGAATCGGTGAAATGTCCGAAATGCGGAAAAAAGGCAACTCTCAACCAGTGGGGCGTTTTCTGCGGCATCAAAAAATGCGGACACAAAGTCTTCCGAAGCTTTTGTGGGCATGATTTTTCTTATCCCGAAATGAAACAGCTCCTCGATGGGAAAGCCGTCGCGGCAAATTTCCGCTCGAAAGCAGGGAAGAACTTCCGTGCAGAGGTTCATCTGAATACGGAGGGCGAATATACTTTTGATTTCCAAGAGGAGGAAAAACCTTGATTTTACTGAATGCAACCGACATATCTAAATCCTATACAGCATCACCGCTTCTTTCGAATCTTTCGTATGCGATAAACGAAGGCGATAAAATCGGGCTCATCGGCGTCAACGGCACAGGAAAGTCCACGCTCCTGCGAATCACGGCAGGAATTGAGGATGCCGATTCAGGCAAAATCATTCTGACCGGAGGCGTGCGAATCGGCTATCTGCCGCAGGCACCTGCATACGACCCGGAAAAGACGGTGCTGGAGCAGGCGGTCAGTTATCTGACTCGGGAAACCGCCGCAGAGGGTGAATATAAATGCAAATCTATGCTGAACCAGCTTGGGATTACGGATTTTGAGAAGAAAATGAGCACCTTGTCGGGCGGCGAGCGAAAACGCGTTGCCATGGCAGGGATTTTCACGAATGAATGTGATATTCTGATTTTGGACGAGCCGACGAACCATATCGACAGCGATACGGTCGAATGGCTGGAAAACTACCTAAAGAAGTTCCGCGGTGCAATCTTCATGGTAACGCACGACCGCTACTTCCTGGATCGGGTCACAAATGTGATTTTGGAGCTGACCGGCGGCAAACTTTACCGCCACGAAGGCAATTACGAAGTCTATCTGGAAAACCGTGCGGCGCGTGAAGAAATGGTGCTTGCCACAGAGAGGAAGCGCCGGACGCTGTACCGCAGGGAGCTGGAATGGATGCGCCGAGGCGCACAGGCAAGAACCACCAAGGCGAAGGGGCGGATTGACCGTTTTCATCAATTGGAAGAGAGCAAGCTTGTGGTCAATAATGCGGCTTTGGAGATGAAATCGGTGTCTTCCAGGCTCGGGAAAAAGATTATTGAACTCGAACATGTCTCAAAGGCTTTTGACGGCGTTCCTGTAATCTCGGATTTTTCCTATACGGTGCTGCGTAACGACCGCATCGGCATCATTGGAGAGAACGGCTCCGGCAAGTCAACGCTTCTGAAGCTGATTTCGGGAGAACTTCAGCCGGACAGCGGCAGCGTGGAAATCGGCGAAACCGTAAAAATCGGCTATTTTTCGCAGGAAAACGAGCATATGGATAAATCCCGCAGGGTTATCGAATACATCTGCGACATCGCACACAATGTCAAAACGGAGGACGGCTACATCAGCGCCTCGCAAATGCTGGAGCGATTCTTGTTCCC
>ERZ779737.177-NODE-177-length-65694-cov-8.436890_pt1 | contig 65694 bp, 68 predicted proteins | sample MGYA00511889_ERZ779737 | MGnify/ENA primary metagenome ERZ779737 (study PRJEB29588, sample SAMEA2163575) | human gut metagenome | biome: human gut; feature: human-associated habitat; material: faeces | place: Denmark | collected 2008/2010 ... | reverse complement strand
TAATCCTTCTTTGAATATAAATCCTACTACAAAAGTAGAAAATAATAATTCAAATCCAGGTACATATGTAGCTACAAATACAAATATAGCTAATACAATACATTCCCCTATAGATCTAAACATTCCATTGCTACATGTCCTACTTTTTAGTTTGCCTTGTTTTGCTGCTACTAGAATCCCTGTTATAAAATCTACTACTATCCCTACGAAGAAAATCAAAAATAATGTTTCTAATGTTATATTTGTTTCCATTTCTATTATTTCTCCTTTATATATTATTAGAAATTCTCCCTCGCATAATAAAAAGCAAACATAATGTTTGCTATATTAATTCTATATAATCAGTGTTTATATATCCAAGTCCCTTATTACCTTTATATCCATCAATAGATATCCAACCATTTAAACAATAGTTAAGTTTTACGATATCTCCTTTATTAAGTTTCCCTATTATGTTATACTGAGTTCCTCTATCGTATCTAATGTTTAAAACACTAGCTGTTACTCTAGCTTTTTTGCCTGTGTAATCTCCATCTTTAAATTCTGTAACTGGGGTTTGAGCTATATTATTTTTACATTGATTAATGAACCAATTCCAATTATATCCGAATTTATTTGCTCTTAAAAGTTGAGGGCAATCTTTTCCAGACCATTTATTATGTTGTACTACTTTATCTATAGTAAAATTATGATACTTTAATAATATTTTTACTAATTCAATAGCATTTTTATAGGCTTTTAGTTGTCTATTTGAATCTGTAAACTGACATATCTCTATTCCTATAGATGTATTGTTCCCAGTCGAAGCCCCTGCATGATAACATTTATAATTCGTACTTTGAGCTTGATATATCTCTGTATCATCTATCGTAAAATGCCAACTGGCTTTACGCTCTCCGCTTTTATTTATATTTTTCATGTAGTTGTGATTATTTTTAGCACTAGCATTATTATTTCCTGTGTTATGTATAGTTATCGAAGTAGGAGTTATCTTAGTATTAGGAATACAATGTCCTTTCGGCACTATATCTACTATTACTTTTGCAGTACCTATTATACTACCATTTGTTAATCTATTATTTTCCATAACATCGCCCCTTTATAGAATATATAATATTAATTTAAATTAAATGCTTCCATTAACATATCATCTGAGCGATCTTTTAAGTACCCAGATGTAGTTTCTATTGACTCATGGTGAGCTAATAATTTAAGAGAATCTAAATCAAACTTCTTACCTAACTTTTTAGCCATATAATGTTCACCTGTACTTAAAAGTTCCAATGCTATATGTCTTAAACTATGAACGTTAAATTCTTTATATTCTCCTGTTTTTTCTTCTAATATTTTTCTCCAAGATACAACCATATCATAAAGACCATCTACATCTAATTTTCTTCTTTCGCCCCTTGATGTTATCCAAAGAGATTCAATATCATCTTCACCTCTTTGTTCCATATATAACTTAAAAGCTTCTTTAGTCATATCATTATACATAAGCTTAAATTTCTTAGCCCTTTTCCCTAATACTTCATTTGTAAAGTTACCATCAGGTGTTATACTATCTTTCAGAACTTGATGTAGTTCATTTTTTCTACCAGCACTATCTATAGCTAAAGCTAATAATGTTGCCTCTTGATATCTCTCTTGATTAAGCAGTTCTCTATAAATTATTTCTACTTCTTTCCAAGATAAAAACACTATACTTCTTACAGATTCTTTTTGAAGACCTTTAACTTTTCCTGCGTAGTTTATTTCTATATCATCTTCATAATCTTCTTCATTACTAGCGAATTCAAGCATTGAAGACACTGACGATTTAAGTCTATTCACTCGTGCATTTGACATACCTTTATCTTTAAAAAATAAAACCATATTTCTAAAGTCTTTTTTTTTCAACTGTCTAAATTCTTTATTTCTTAATTCATCGTGTATATATATACATATTATCCTTAGATCATTAAAATACTGAGAGATTGTACCTTTTGATTTACCTTGTGCTTTTAATTCTAATAAAAAATCATTTATCAAATCTTTATTGAAGTTAGGTACATTATTCCATTTTGATTCATCATAAAATCTATTGTATACATTTTTCTTTTTTAATGTATTTGACATATACATATCACTCTCCTAAATTTTATATAATAAAAAGAGAGCGATAAACCCCCTCTGTATAAAAGCTTTAATTTATATCTAAATATTCATCAAAATATTCTTTCTTATAGTTATTTTCTATAACTGCTGTTTCTAATGTCTTAGAATACTTTTTAGTTTCTTTTATCTTTTCATAATAATTATCTTCTTTAAATACATTAATTACATCTTTTTGATAACCATATCTTTTTGGTACTATTAAATAGATACCTATAGATAATATGATTAATAAGAATAAAATTAATATTAATATTCTTTTTTTATTTATTTTTCTTTTTCTCTTTTTCATATTATCACCAACCATAATAATTATATATCAAAAGTAATTAAAAAGCAATTGGTAAAAAGTAATTTTACAGGGTAAAATATATATGATTTTACATATTTTACATTTACTAAAATGGCATAAAATGGTATAATTAAAGAGCAAAGAAGGTATAAAATGAAAAGAAGTGAAATTGATAGGAGTAAATTATCTCCGATGATGAAACATTATGTAGAATTAAAAGATAAATACGAGGATACAATAATATTATATAGACTTGGAGACTTTTATGAAATGTTTTTTGAAGATGCTGAAGAAGTAGCTCATGCTTTAGAGCTTACACTTACTGGTAAAAGTGCTGGACTTGATGAGAGAGTTCCAATGTGTGGGATACCGCATCATGCCGCTGAAGTATATATTGATAAACTAATTAAAAAAGGATATAAAGTAGCTATATGTGAACAACTAGAGGATCCGAAGACCGCTAAAGGAATAGTAAAAAGAGATATTGTTGAAGTAATATCTTCTGGTACAGTAATTAATACTAATTCTTTAAATGAAAAAGAAAATAACTATATAGGATGTTTATATGACTTTTCTTATGGTTTTGTTCTTACTTATTCAGATATTACTACAGGAGAAGTATATAGTGAGTTACTTACTAATAATACTGATGATGTAATATATAAAATATTATCTTTAGATATTAAAGAATTAATAGTAAATGAACTTATTAATAAAGTATTATTGTCTAAGATAAGAAGTTTAAAAATACCTGTTACTATACAAAATGAATTATTAAATGATAAATATCAAAATATTTATCAAAATATTAGTGATGCTAGAATTGTTAATTCAATTAAGTTATTATTATATTATTTAGATGTATTACAAAAAAGAAATCTATCACACTTCCAAGAAGTTGTTATTAAAGAAAAAGAACAATACTTAGAAATGGATATTCATACAAAGAGAAATCTAGAACTTACAGAATGTTTAAGAACTAAAGAGAGAACTTATTCATTACTTTGGCTATTAGATAATACAAAGACCGCAATGGGTAGTAGAAAACTTAAGTATTTTATTGAAAATCCATTATTAGATATTAATAAGATTAATAAAAGATATGATATAGTTAGTAAGTTACTTGAAGAATTTATTTTAGCAGAAGAACTTAGAAATGATTTATATGAAGTGTATGACCTAGAAAGATTATGTGGTAAATTATCTTTTGGTTCTGCAAATGGTAAAGATTTATTACAATTAAAAGCTTCTTTAAAAGTACTTCCTAGTATTAAGGAAAAACTAGAAAAGATAGGCTTTTATGAAAAGATTACTACAATGAGTGATCTATACGATTTATTAGAAAAGTCTATATATGAAGAACCTCCCAATACGATAAAAGAAGGATATTTAATTAAAGATGGATATTCTAGTGAACTTGATGAACTTAAAGATTTAAGTAGAGGTGGAAAAGACTTTATTAGTAGATTTGAAACTGAAGAGAGAGAAAGAACTGGTATTAAAGGATTAAAAGTTGGTTTTAATAAAGTGTTTGGTTATTATATAGAGATTAGTAAATCTTATTTAAATATGGTTACTGATGATATGGGTTATATTAGAAAGCAAACTTTGGCTAACTGTGAAAGATTTATTAATCCAATATTAAAAGAAAAAGAAGATTTAATATTATCTAGTGAAGATAGAATTATTAATTTGGAATATAATTTATTTATAGAAATTAGAGATAAATGTAAGGAATATATTCCAGAACTTCAGAGAACTGCTAAAGTAATAAGTGAAATAGATGTACTTAGTTCTTTTGCCCTAGTTAGTGAAAAATATAATTATATTAGACCTGTAATTACTACTGGTAATGAAATAAAAGTACTTAATTCAAGACATCCAGTAGTAGAAAGAGTATTAAAAGGAGAAGAGTATGTACCTAATGATATAGTTATGGATAATAATACAGATATTCTTTTAATTACTGGTCCTAATATGGCAGGTAAATCTACTTATATGAGACAACTTGGTATTATTGCTATAATGGCACAAATTGGATGCTTTGTACCTGCTGAAGAAGCAACACTTCCAATATTTGATAAGATATTTACACGTATTGGGGCATCTGATGATTTAGTTAGTGGTGAGTCTACATTTATGGTAGAAATGATGGAAGCTTCAAGAGCTATTAAATATGCTACAAGAAACAGTTTAATACTTTTTGATGAACTTGGTAGAGGAACCGCTACTTTTGATGGTATGAGTCTAGCACAAGCTATCTTAGAATATGTAGCTAATAAAATCAAATGTAAGACACTTTTTTCTACACATTATCATGAACTTACTGATATGGAAAAGAATATTCCTAATTTAAAAAATAAACACGTTTCAGCAGTAGAGGAAAATGGCAATATTACTTTTTTACATAAAGTAAAAGATGGCTCTGTAGATAAAAGCTATGGTATTAATGTTGCTAAACTTGCAGGACTTCCTGATGAAGTAATAGATAGAGCAAGTGGTATACTAAATATATATGAAAATAAAGAAAAGAAGACAGATACCATTATACAAACAACACTTCCACTTAATTTTGATGAAAAAAAGAGTGAAGTAGAAGAAGAAGTTAAAAATATTGATATTTTAAATATTACACCAATTGAGGCAATAAATATATTAAGTAAACTTAAAGAAAAAGTTAAATAGATATTGTATAATATTTAAAAATATTTTATACTATGGTTAGGTGAGATGAATGAAAAAAATGAATAGAAAAGGATTTACTCTAATAGAGTTACTTGCAGTACTTGTAATACTTGTAGTTATTATGGCTATTGCAATACCAAGTGTTACTTCTTCAATTGAAAGAAGTAAAGATAAAGAAAAAAATATGAAGATTAAACTTATAGAATCTGAAGCAGAATTATATATTGATAGATATAGTAGTACTGCAACTACAATTACTGTTCCTACTTTGATTAACGATGCAAAAAGTACACTTAGAGCAACCGATATAGCAGATCCTAATAATTCTAAGAGAACATTATGTGGATATGTTAAGTGTCAAAATAAATCTTGTAAATTCAAAGAAGATACATCTAATACAGTTACTTATTGTGTTAATATAACTTCATAATAATAGATAGAAATGAGAATGATAAAATGAAAATAATATTAATTAAATATGGTGAATTAACCACTAAAAAGGATAATAGGAAGTTATTTATAAATATTCTTTATAATAATATTAAAAGAGCATTAGAAAATTATAATGTTAAAATAATTAAAAATAGAGTAAGAATGTTTATTGAAACTGAAGATAATATCGATGAGATAGTGGATATTCTTAAGAATATATTTGGTATTCATAGTATAGTTATAGCTACTAGAGTGAATACTAATATTGAAGAAATAGAAAAAAAAGTATTAAATATTGCAAAAGATACAAAGTTTAATACTTTTAAAGTAGAAACTGATAGAGCAGACAAGTCTTTTCCTATACCTAGTATGGATTTTAGTAGAAGAATTGGGACTTTAATACTTAAGAATATTGATAATATTAAGGTTGATGTACATAATCCAGAGTACTTATTAAAAATTGAAATAAGAGAGGATTATACATATATATATCATAAAGAAATAAGTGCTTCTGGTGGCTATCCTGTTGGAGTAGCCGGTAAAGGTCTTCTTATGTTATCAGGAGGAATTGATTCCCCAGTGGCAGCTTATTTGGCAATGAAGAGGGGAATCAAGGTAGAATGTGTGTATTTTGAGTCTCCACCACATACTAGCATAATGGCTAAGAATAAGGTAAAAAAATTAGTAGAGCTTCTTACAAAATATGAACCTTCTATAACATTACATGTTATAAAATTTACTGATATTCAGGAAGCAATATATAAAAATATTGATCCTACATATATGATAACCATTATGCGTAGAATGATGTATAGAATAAGTGAAAAACTAATGGAAAAGAATAACTTACTATGTCTTATTAATGGTGAGTCAGTAGGTCAAGTTGCAAGTCAAACTCTTACTAGTATGAGAGTAATTAATGCTGTTACTAATAAACCTGTTATTAGACCAGTAGCATGCTTGGATAAATTAGAAATTATTGATATATCTAAAAAAATTGGTACTTATGAAACTTCTATTCTTCCATATGAAGATTGCTGTACTATATTTTTACCTAAACATCCAGTTATTAATCCAGATATTGATAAAGCAGTTCTTTATGAGAAAAGTTTTGATTATGAAAGTTTAATTAATGCTGCGATAGAAAATGAAGAAGTTATTAAAATAAGTAATAAGAAAAAAGATTTTGATATTTAAATAAGAGTAAAAATATAATTACTCTTATTTTACTAATATAAATAATTGTTTATAGTAAAAATTACCATTAATTTAGATGCATGAAATTGTTAATATTTCACAACCTATTAGTGTAGGAGGTGAAACAATGAACAATTCACGTAATAGTAAATTATCAGTTCCAGGAGCTAAACAAGCTATTGAAAGAATGAAATATGAAATAGCTAATGAATTTGGTGTTAACTTAGGACCAGATACAACTTCTAGAGCTAATGGTTCAGTTGGCGGAGAAATTACTAAGAGATTAGTAAATTTAGGATTAAATCAAGTTAATGGATCATATAATAGTCAATCTAAATAACTAAAAGGAATAGATTATCTATTCTTTTTCTTTACTTTTTTTATTTTTTTAGTATAATATAATTCACAAGGTGGTGTTATGAATATTATATATAAAATATTTTATATGTTGGTAGGTAGATCTATTGAGAGTGAATTAAGGACTAATAAAATTGTAAAGTTAAGGTATGATTTTATAAATGAGAGAAAGAGAGATATACTTTTTTTATTGCATTTTTCTTTGATAAATGCACCATCTTCTGAGTATGATAATTTTAGTAATAAAAATTTAATTATGTTGAATAAAATTGATAAAAAGATTGATGAACTTATACAATACTTGATAGAATTTAGTAAATATAGTTTAAAAAATAAGGGTAGAAATTATCTTTTTAATATAATTTGTAATTTTTCATTTCTTTTAATAGTTAATACACTATTTATAACTAGTGATGTTTCTTTGGTAAATAGTTTATTGCCTTTATTAGGTTGTACTATTTTATCTGTATCAAAATCTATAATAGATACTCAAAAATATAAATATGAATGTAGTGAAGACTATGTAGATGTTATAGAAAGTTTATTGTTTGATTTGGATGCTTTAAAGAGGGATGTTAATGAATATATTGAGGCAAGGACAGCAATTAAATATGAAGATATAACTTTAGAGAAAATTATAGATTTTGCTTCTTCTTTTGATGTTGATTTTGAGTTAAGTGATTTAAATAAGAGTAGACTTGATATTAATGAAAGTAGTGAGAATGTACATGGTAAGTCTAGTGATAATACTACTATAAATAAAACTGATGATGAGGAAATAATTGTGGAAGAGGTTGAAGTAAGTCGTAAAGTAGGAGAGAAGGGAAGAAGTAAAGTAAGAAAAAGAAAAAGGTAGTGGTTATGAATGGAAAAGTTTAGTAAATGGTAATGAGTAAATTTGTTTCTAGAAAGATTAAACTTTCAAAAATTAACGAGGCTTATGATACATCAATGAAATGTATTGATATGGATAGGGAATTTTTGCAAAATTATGAGTGTGAAGGTAAAAATGAGGATGTTACTAAATTAGTAAAAGATTGGTTTGATACTAAGCATGTGCTATATAGGCAATTATTAAAATGAGATAAAATGCTAGAAGAGTCTTATGAGAAAATTAGTCAGTTATGTTTTGATGATTTGGAAGATAAAAAGAGAAATTTAAAAAGGATAAATGATATTAAATATTTGGATATGTTATTTCATCTTGTGGTAACTGTTTTATTTGTTATAGGGTTATCTTTGGGAAAAATTACTTTAGTACCATTTTTACTTTTAATAGCTGGTACATCTTTTGGTATGTCTATTAAATATTTTTATGATGATTTGTTAGAAAGAATGCAGTCTGATAATGTTCAGATATTGTTAAAGAAGCATATGTCTCATATTCTTGAGTATAGAAATAATATTAATAGTTTTATAATTTCTAGAGATAAATATGACGATGAGTTTATTTCTAATGTTTGTTCTTTACAAGATCAAGATAGGGATAAAGAAAATTCTTTTGAAGAAGATTATAGTTATAAATTTGATGGATATAGTATAAATTCTGGTATGGGAAATAATAAGGGTAGAGGTAGAGTTAGAAGAAGATAAAGAAAGGTAAAGTATAATTATGATGGATATTTTGATTGATACGATAATAGATACGTTAAAATTAGTACCTTTTTTGTTTGTGTCATTTATACTTATGGAAGTTATTGAACATAAATTAAATAATAAAAAGATATTAGAGAAAACTAATAAATTTGGACCTATTGTTGGATCTTTATTAGGGATTATTCCACAGTGTGGTATGACTGCTATGGCTTCAAATTTATATAGTGTTAGGGTAATTACTTTGGGTACTTTAATGTCTATATTTTTATCTTGTTCTGATGAGATGTTACCTATGCTTATTGCTAATAGAGCATCGTTTTCTTTAATTATGAAAATACTTTTAGTTAAAGTTTTATTAGGTATGCTTATGGGACTTATTATTGATTTTGTTAGTAGGAAAAAGGTTAATAGTCAAGTTGAAATAGAGGAAATGTGTGATAATGAACATTGTCATTGTGAAGATGGGATATTTATTTCTAGTTTAAAACACACTATGAAAATAGTTATATTTATATTTGTTATATCTTTAATACTTAATAGTTTTGATTATTCTATATATATTGATAAGATTATAAATAATAGTAAAATTATTGCTCCTATAATACTTAGTTTTGTTGGGTTAATACCTAATTGTGCTAGTAGTATTTTAATAACTAAATTATATTTGGATGATATTATATTATTTGGTAGTATGATATCTGGTCTTTTAGTTAGTAGTGGTGTTGGAATACTGGTATTATTTAGACAAAATAAGAGTGTAAAAGAGAATATTATGATAGTTTTATTACTTGTTATTATTTCTAGTATTTGGGGCATAATATTTAATTTTGTAAATTTTTAGAACTTTATAGTTCTTTTTATTTATAATTTTTGTTTTTAATGATATAATTTTTATGGGAGAATATGATGGAGATATATATAAAAGATATAATTAAACTATGTGATGGTAAATTACTTAGTGGTGATGAAAATATTGTAATTAATAATATTAAAATTGATAGTAGGAAAATAAATGATGGAGATATATACGTTGGTATTCGTGGAGAAGTAAATGATGGTAATATTTTCTTTGAAGATGCTATAAATAGAGGAGCTAAAGCTATAATTGTAGATAATTCAAAATTGGATTATGATAAGTATGGTGATGTTACTATAGTACTTGTTAAGGATACGGTTTGGTGTTTACAAGAGTTAGCTAGATATAAGAGGAGTTTGTTTAAGGGAGAAGTTATTGCTATTACGGGTAGTGTTGGAAAAACGACTACTAAGGATATGGTTGCTTCTATATTAGGTGAAAAGTATAAGGTTTTAAAGACAGAGGGAAATTATAATAATCATATTGGATTACCTTTAACTATACTTAATTATACTTTAGAAGATGTTATGGTGGTAGAAATGGGTATGAGTCATAAGGGGGAATTATCTCTTTTGTCAAGAATAGCAAAACCTACTTTGAGTATTATTACTAATGTTGGTACTGCACATATTGGTAATTTGGGTAGTCGTGAAAATATATTAATGGCTAAATTAGAGATATTAGATGGAATGGATAATAAGAAATTAATTATTAATAATGATAATGATATGTTACATGAATATTATGTTAAAAATAGTGATAATGTTATAACTGTTGGTATTAATAGTAGTTCTATGTATAGGGCTGTTAATGTTAGAGATAATTGCTTGTTTTTTGATATTGATGGATATTTGGAAAATGTTAAAAATGTTTATATGAATGAAGCATATATTATTAATTTGCTTGTAGGGTATGCTGTTGGTTCTTTACTTGGTTTAACTAATGAGGAATATTTGAATGGTGTTAAGAAAGTAACTTTGTCTAGTAAAAGACTTGAGATGGTTATGAACAAGTATGGATATAATATTATAAATGATAGTTATAATGCTAATTATGATTCTATGAAGGTTGGATTAGAATATTTACATAATATTAATTATAGTGGAAGAAAGATTGCTGTTTTAGCTGATATGTTAGAACTTGGTGAATATAGTAAGAAGATGCATGAAGATGTTGGAATAGAAGTGGTTAAGAATAAGATTGATGTACTTGTTACTGTTGGAGAATATGCTAGATATATTAATGATAAGGCTATTAGTGTTGGATTTAATAAAAATAATAGTTATCATTTTAATAGTAATATAGAATGTATAGATTTTTTAAAGGGATTTTTGAAAAGGGGAGATACGGTTCTTTTTAAGGGATCTAATGGTATGAAGTTATATGAAATAATTGATGAAATAATAAAGTGAGTGGGTGTAATATGGAGAGTTTGTTATATAAGATAGGTAGACCTATAGTAAAATTATATTTTAAATTATATAAACCTAGATTTTATGGTATTGAAAATATTCCTAAAAGTGGTGGTGTAGTATTGGCTGGTAATCATACGAGTAAATTTGATCCTTTACTTGTGGCATCTTCTACGAAGAGGTGTATACATTTTTTAGGAAAGAAAGAGTTATGTCGTGGTTTTGGAAAGGTATTCTTTAAGATGGCGGGTATGATTCCTGTTGATAGGTCTAAGCATAATCCAGAAGCTTTAAAAGAAGCAATTAGTGCTTTACGTAGTGGTTATGTTGTAGGAATATTTCCTGAAGGTACTGTAAATAAAACTAAGGATATAATCTTACCTTTTAAGTATGGTGCTGTTAAGATGGCACGTGATAGTGGGGCTTTGATACTACCATTTTCTATAACAGGTAAATATACTTTTCTTAAAAAAGGTGTTAGAATAACTTTTGGTAAACCATATAAAGTTGTGGAAGACTTAGAAGTAGAGAATAAGAAATTAGAAAATAATGTTATAGAGTTGATTAAGGAAGGTAATAAAAATGGAGAAACATATTAAGGGTTATAGTTTTTTGAGAGGATTTTTAGGATTTGGTTTTAAACTTGTTTATCAAATTAAGATAACTGGTAAAGAGAATATTCCAGCTTCAGGGCCTGTTGTTGTTTGTGGTAATCATAATCATGTTCATGATCAATTTCCTGTTATTTTGTCTACAAAGAGAATGATACATTATATGGCTAAGAAGGAATATTTTGATGGTAAGATGGCATGGTTTTTTAGAATGGCTGGATGTATTCCTGTAGATAGAAGTATTAAAGATGATAGTGCAAAAGCAGAAGCAATTAGTATTTTAGAAGAGAATGAGGTTTTTGGAATATTTCCGGAAGGAACACGTAATGAATTATCTTGTAAGGAAGAATTAATAGATAAATATTATAAAATATATAATAAAGAATATACTAGGAAAGAATTTAAAAAAATTATTAAGAAAAATAGGGTTAGAATATCACAGGTTAATCTTTTAGAAGAGTTATATAATGATAAGAAAATAGATTATAATTTTTATAAGAAGTATGTAATAAATGCTAAGAAAGGGTTAAAACATTTGGTAGAAGATAATATTATTACTTTAGAAGAATATAATGATTCATTACTTTTGCCTTTAAAATTTGGAGCTGTTTCAATGGCAAAGAAGACGGATAGTGTTATTGTTCCTTTTGCTTCAAATGGGGAATATAAATTATTTGGTAAAAGGCCTAAAGTAAAAATAGGAGAGGGTTTTAAAGTTTCAGATATGTCTTTGGAGGATGCTAATAATAAATTAAGAAAGGAAATTATTAGTTTATTGGTAGATATATTAGATTAGGAGTTTTATGAAAAAGAAAAGAGTATTAATAATTTATGCTACTTATGGTTCTGGACATAAGACGGTAGCTAATTATATTTATAATTATTTTAATAAAAAAGGTAAGTATGAAGTTAAAGTTATGGATATAATGGATTATGGTAATATAATTGGTAATATTAGTAAGAAAGTATTTGAACAGAATTTTAAGCATAGAAGTAGTTTTGTGTTTACTACTTTGTATAAGATATTTGATAGAAAAAGTACTACTGTTGGATATAAGAGTGTTACTAGGGCTTTATTTCATAATAAAAAATTAAAGGAAGATATAGTGTCTTATAATCCAGATCTTATTATAGCAAGTCATTTTTTTGGTGCTACTATAGGAGGAATATATAATAAAAAGGGATTAATAAATAGTAAAATTATAAGTATTATAACGGATTTTAAATCACATGAATTGTGGATTAAAGATATTAATTATATGGATGCATTAATTGTAAGTAATGATATTGTTAAAAAAGAATTAGTATTAAATAATGGTATTGATAAGAGAAAGATTTATTCTTTTGGAATACCTATATCAGAGAGTTTTAGTTTAACTAGTGATAAAGAAAAAATAAAAAATAAATATAAAGTAAATAATGGAAAATTAACATTTTTATTCTTTGCTGGTGGTAGTATGGGATCATCTTTTTCATATGAATATTTAAAGAAAGTTCTTGAATGTAGATATGATATTAATATAATATTTGTTTGTGGTAAGAATGAAAGATTAAAAGAAAAAGTTAATTATTTAGTACTACAAGAAGGATATAAGAATGTTATGGTATTAGGTTTTTCTAATGAAGTAAATAATTTACTTAATATTTGTGATGTAGTAATTACTAAACCTGGTGGTATTAGTGTTACGGAATGTTTGGAAATGAAAAAACCAATGTTACTTATTCAGGGAAATGGGGGACAAGAAATATATAATGCTAGATTTGTTTGCTTTAATGGATATGGTATTAATTGTCGTCGTCCTAAGAAATTGGTTTGGGCTATGAATAAGATTATTCATAATAGAAATGTTTTAGATAATATGAATAATAAACTTAGTAAATATGATACGAATAAGTCATTAGAAAAGTTATATAAATTATCAGAAAGTTTAATGAGGTAATAATGGATAAAAGAATAAGAGAAATTTTAAATAAAGAAAAGAATAGACAGAGGGATAATATTGAATTAATAGCATCAGAAAATTATGTTTCTAATGATATATTAGAGTTACAAGGAAGTATTTTTACAAATAAGTATGCTGAAGGGTATCCTGAGAGGAGATACTATGGTGGATGTGAAAATGTTGATGATATAGAGAATTTAGCTATAGAATATGTTTGTAAATTATTTAATGTAAAATATGCTAATGTTCAACCTCATTCTGGTAGTCAGGCTAATATGGCTGTATATAGAGCGTTACTTAATCATGGTGATAAGATAATGGGACTTAATTTATCTCATGGTGGTCATTTAACACATGGACATAAACTTAATTTTAGTGGAATAGATTATGAAGTTGTTAGTTATAATGTAGATAATGATAGTGAAGTAATTGACTATAATAAGGTAAGAGAAATAGCTTTAAAAGAAAAACCCAAAATGATTATAGCAGGTGCTTCTGCATATCCAAGAGAAATAAATTTTAAGAAATTTAAAGATATAGCTTTAGAAGTTGGAGCTTACTTAATGGTAGATATGGCTCATATAGCTGGTCTTGTAGCTACTGGATTTCATATGTCTCCAATACCTTATGCTGATATTATTACTAGTACAACACATAAAACATTGCGCGGTCCTAGAGGGGGGATGATTCTTACTAATCGTGAAGACATTATAAAGAAAATTAATAAAGTGGTATTTCCAGGAGTACAAGGAGGACCACTTATGCATGTTATTGCTGCCAAAGCACAGTGCTTTTATGAGGCATTACAACCAGAATTCAAAGAATATCAATTACAAGTTATTAAGAATATTAAAACATTAGAGAAAGTACTAAAAGAAGAAGGAATTAGACTTGTATCTAATGGAACAGATAATCATTTGTTACTTTTAGATGTTAAAAATTCTGTTGGTATAACTGGTAAGAAAGCAGAAGAGGTCTTAGATAAAATAAATATAACAGTAAATAAGAATACTATTCCTAATGATTTAGAGAGTCCTATGGTAACTTCTGGTATTAGAATAGGTTCTCCTGCTATGACTACAAGAGGATTTAAAGAAGAAGAATTTACTATTTTAGGAAAAATTATATGTAAGTGTTTAAAAAATTATGATAATGAAGAAGTTTTAAAAGAATTAAAAGAAGAAGTATTAGAACTTACAAGAAATAGAACTTTGTTTTAAAATTTATAATATTTAGTGGGTGTAAAGAAATATCCACTATTTTTATTTAATAAAAAGACAAATGTTTTGTAGATTAACTATTTACATAAGTACTAATATCTACTATAATTAAGTTAAGGTAGAAATCAAAGAATATTAAAGGATGTGAATTATGGATAAAAAGAAAAAAATAGTAGGTGTATTGATTACTTTAACAATTATATTTACAGTTATGGGTTCAACTTTTGCATATCTATCTTGGTCAAGTAGTGAAGAACAAAAAACAAATGTAACATTTACAAAAGGAGAAGGCTTTAGTTGTAGTGTTAATGGTGGTGGCAATATAGCAGAAGGTGACGTTATTTTGATGCCAACGGTAGTAAATGATAGTACAACTTCTTATTACATAAAGAGAACAATAACAGTAAATCCAACAATAACAGACAGTTTATTACCTGTATATATGGATTTATGGTTAGATATTAATAGTCTTGGTACAGGTCTATCTAATAGTTTAAATTTTAAGTATGCTTTAACAACAAGTAGTACTAGTCCAACAACTGGGGTCGTAAGCTCTGGTAATTTTAATGGAAAGATAACTGGTGATAAAGTTAATTTACTCACTTCAAAAGAATATACAGCGACAGCTACGGAGACATATTATTTATGGATATGGTTAGATGCTGAAGAGACAAGTAGTGAAACCATGAATCAGTCATTTAGTTTATCATTAGGTGGTAGCTGTATGAATAATGTTCCAGCAAGTAAACCAGATATTAAAGATGGTATGATACCGGTAGTAATATCTAGTAATGGAATAACTTCAACAGTATCTGAAGATGATGCTTCTTGGTATAATTATAATAATAAGGAATGGGCTAATATGGTTTTAGTAAATGATAGTTCTAGAAGTACTTATCAGAATACTTCTGGAGTTGTAGTATCAGAAGAAGATATATTGGCTTATTATGTATGGATACCTAGGTATAAATACCGAATACCTGAAGTTAAATGTAGTACCTTAACTAATCCGACATATGAAGAATATCCTGAATGTTATGTATATGTATTAAGTGATAGTGATAAGACATTACTTATTAATTGGGTGCATGCTTATGCCCAGAGTGCTGGATTTACTAGTTATACATTGGAAGAAGCAACGACAGATGTAAATAATGCCCTTCAAACAGGTACTTTTTCAAATGCTAGTCTTGGAATTGAAGTGACTACTTCTCAACTTATTGACATGTATAATCAAAATAATTCAGATAATCAGATAACATATACGATGGAATTTTCTTCTTCAAACAATATCACAACAGTACCAAGAGAAATTGATATTATATATGAAGATAAATCAACAAATAAATCTTTGGGAGATGCAGTTAATACTTATTATACTCATCCAGCCTTTACATTTGGTAATACCGAAGTAAATGGTATTTGGGTAGGAAAGTTTGAAACTGGTGGAACGGCTACGGCTCCATTAATAATGCCCAATATCAGTTCTCTTAGAAACCAAACAGTATCAGCAGAATTTACAACTGCTCAAAGATTTGGGACAAGTACATACGGAATGACTAGTAATGTCGATGCACATATGATGAAGAATAGTGAATGGGGAGCAGTAGCATATTTATCTCATAGTAGATATGGAGCAAATCGAGAAATATACATTAATAATTCATCTGGATATTATACGGGAAGAAGTGGGGGAAACGTTCCTGGTTTTACCCCAATAAATGGAACTTATACTGATCAAACATTAACTACACAATATAATAAATATGGATTTTATACATGGGATGGATACTTACTAGAATATAATACAAATACGAAGAGTGGTATACATGACATAAACAAGGTAGCTAGTACGACCGGTAATATCACTGGAGTATATGATATGGCTGGCGGTTCTGTTGAATATGTTATGGGAAATTATAATAATACAATAGGAAGTTCTGGCTTTACAACTTTACCTGATAGAAAATATTATGATAAGTATACGACAACTAATTTACGTACAGCATGTAATGGTGGAATATGTTATGGACATGGATTATCCGAAGTAAGTAATTGGTATGGTGATTGTTTCAACCTTGTCAATGGCAGTGATCCGTGGTTCTTGCGTGGCGGCGGCTACCTCGGTGATTCTAGTACGGGCACGTTTTACTTCGACAACAGCCGCGGTCGTGCCTACGATAGTTGGTCCGCCCGCTCGGTTTTGGTCGTTGGTTCTTAGTGATGCGAAGCATCACGGGTTGCTCTTTAAAAAGGATAAATAAGGTGGTGGTAGTAAAAAAACAGGTTATATGTAAAATTTCGTAGAAGGTTGTGCCTGTTTTGCCTCTTTTTTTGCAAAACAGGCACTGGATATGTGGGTAAAAAAAGGTTGTAGGGATAATTTCGTAATGCCAACTTTGTCAATGCTAGTAATCCGTGGTTCTTGCGTGGCGGCAACTACAACAATGATTCTAGTGCGGGCACGTTTAACTTCAACAACAACAACGGTAATGCCAACAATAATTGGTCCGCCCGCTCGGTTTTGGTCGTTGGTAGACTACAATAATAGATAATTATATTATGCTAGGGGATAATGTTTAAGGACATTATATTAGTTTTTATCGTAGAGAAATTATTCCTTTTCATGGTTGATGAACAAACACATAAAAAATGATAGATTCGTGTGAGTAGCAAAATGGTGAAAATGAGAATTTATCAAAATTAGTTTTTGCAGTACAATTTTTTTGTGCTGCTATTTTTTGGAGGCATAGTGTGAGTAAATTATATATGAAGTATTTAGAAAAAAAGAATATTGATAAAAATAAATATTATTTATTTGAGTGTGGAACGTTTTATATATTTATCGATGATGATGCTTATAAGATAAGTAAGTATGTACCATTTAAAATTACTAAATTAAATGAAAATATAGTAAAGTGTGGTTTTCCTAAGAATAGTATAGATAAATATATGGGAATATTTGAGAATTTAGAGTTGGATGTTGAGATAATAAATAATAATGATAGAGGTGTTATAAATGATAAAATAATTAAGATGATTAAAGATATAGATATTGATAATATTAGTCCGTTAAAAGCGATAGAGATACTTTATAAGTTTAAGGAGTTATTAAATGAATGAGTTAGAAGGATTAATGATATATAAACAATATTTAGGGATGATATATTATACGGAAAATATTACTTTAAAGTATCCGAAAAGTGAAAAGGGAGCAATGGTTGATGAGATAAAAAGAATTACTTATAATGGTATGAGAAAGATAATACTTGCTAATAAGGAATTTAATAAGAATAAAAGAATAATTATTTTAAATGAAATAGATGTAGAACTTAAGATGTTAAAAGTAATGATTAGGGTATCTTATAAAAAGAAATATATTAATAGTAAGAATTATAGTGCTTGGAGTAAGAAGATATATAATATAGGGAATTTACTTGGTGGATGGATAAAGTCATGTCTAAAAGTATAAAGAATTGTTTTTATAAAAAGTTAACATTTGAATCTTTACTTAGATCACATGATAGAGCTAAAAAAAATAAGACTAATAGGTATGAATTACTTAAATTTAGTGTTGATATTGAGACTAATATAGTTGGAATTATGAATAGTTTAAAGAATGGTAGTTATAGACTTGGTAAGTATAAAGTATTTACAATATATGAACCTAAAGAAAGAATTATTAAGTGTTTACCTTATAGAGATAGAATAGTACAACAATGGTATATTTATGAATTTATAAAACCTTATATTATACCTAGAATAATTAATACTTGTTGTGCTTGCATTGATAATAGGGGGACTCATTATGCTGTTTTGATGGTAGATAAATATATTAATATTATGAAAAGAAAATATGGTAAATATTATGTTCTTAAGTTAGATATTAAGAAATATTTTTATAATATTGATAAAAATATATTATATAAGATAATGAATAGTTTCGTTAGTGATAAAAAAATACTTTGGTTAACTAAAATATTTATATATGATGATGAAATAGATAAGGGAATACCGATAGGGAATTATACTTCACAATATTTTGCTAATATATATTTAAGTATATTAGATAGATATGTTAAGGAAGTGCTTAAGGTTAGGTATTATGTGAGATATATGGATGATATGGTAATTCTTCTTTCTACGAAAGAAAAATGTAGGATAGTTATGGAAAAGATAAAGATGTTTTTAAATAAGGAATTAAAATTAGAATTGAATAATAAAAGTAGATATTATCCTTCAAAGATGGGAGTTAATTTTTGTGGTTATAGGATATATGATGGGTATAGACTTATTAGAAATAGTAGTAAAAGAAAAATAAAAAAGAGAATTAAGAAATGGAAAAAAGATAATAATATGGGATGTTTGGATAGGAAGAAGATGATGCTTAGTTTTAATAGTTGGTCTTCACATATAAGGCATGCAAATAGTTATCATATATATCAGAAGATATATAGAGAAATAGAAAATATTATGTTTTAATAGATGAATTAGAAATAATAGGTATTTGGAATTATTGTTAAAGGGATTAATGATGTATAGTATAAGTAATTAAGTTTGAATATACTTTTTTTTTGATGTGAAATGTTATATAATACTTATGGGATGTGATATTTATGTTCGTGGATGAAGTTATTATGGAAGTTTGTGCTGGTCGTGGTGGAGATGGCTGTATGGCATATAGGAGAGAGAAGTTTGTGCCAATGGGGGGGCCTAATGGTGGGTCTGGTGGACATGGTGCTAATATTATTTTTAAGACAGATACGGGTTTAAAAACGTTAATTGATTTGAGATATTTAAAGAAGATTACTGGTGATGCTGGTAAGAATGGTGAGGGAAAGAATCAAACGGGTAAGGATAGTGTTGATAAGATTATTAAGGTTCCTGTTGGTACGACGGTAAAAGATTTGGAAACGGGAAGTGTTGTTGCTGATCTTACTAAGCCGGGTGAAGAAGTAATCGTTGCTTATGGTGGACGTGGTGGACGTGGTAATGTTAGTTTGGCTACGAAAAATAATCCTTGTCCTTCTTTTGCTGAACGTGGTGAACCTGGTGAGGTAAGAAAAATTAAAGTTGAACTTAGAATGATGGCTGATGTTGGTTTGGTAGGTATGCCTAGTGTTGGGAAGAGTACTATATTATCTATGATTACTAATGCTAATCCTAAGATAGCAAGTTATCATTTTACAACTTTATCTCCTAATTTGGGAGTTGTTACTACCAAGGGTAATAGTTTTGTTATTGCTGATTTGCCTGGGCTTATTGAAGGTGCTTCTTTAGGCGTTGGTCTTGGTCATAAATTTTTAAAACATATTGAGAGAACGAAAATAATTGCTCATGTTATTGATATGAGTGGTAGTGAGGGAAGAAATCCATATGAAGATTATATGGCTATTAGAAAAGAATTGGCTAGTTTTAGTGAGAAATTATTAAATAAGAAGGAAATTATTATTGCTAATAAGATGGATATTGATGGTAGTTTGGATAATTTGAGAGAATTTAAGTCTAAGGTTAGTGAAGAGGTTATTTCTATATCTGCTCTTAATAAGGATAATTTAGAAGAGTTAATTGATAAATTAAATGTTTTGGTTGAAGAGACAGAAGATGATGTTTTATATGAAGATGATATACAAGAAAGTCATGTGTTATATAAGTTTAAAAAAGAGAAGCCATATTCTATTACTAAAGAGGGTCATACTTATGTTATAAGTGGTAAGGAAGTAGAAAGGATATTTAAGATGATGAATTTTAATACTGAGGAGGCTATTAATAGATTTTCTATGAAACTTAGAAATATGGGGGTAGATGATGATCTTGAGAAGATGGGTATTCAGGAAGGTGATATTGTTAAAATATTAGATTATGAATTTGAATATACTAAGTAATTTGGTAGTGTTTGACTAAATGTTCATAATGTGGTATATTATTTGTGCACCTTTGATAGGTGAAATGTTCTTTAGAAAATTGTTTGAAATTGACAAATGGTTAATTATTTGAGATAATTACAATAGAGGTGATGTGTATGAAGTATGGTGATGTTTCTCTAAGTATTCAGGATATATTGGAAAAAGAATTTAAAATTGATACTAGAGGGTATAGACCACAGGAAGTTGATAGCTTTTTAGATGTTATTATGAGAGATTATAATGAATATAATAATATTATTAAAGCACTTGTTAAAGATAATAAGTCTTTAATGGCTGAGAATCATACATTAAAAGAAGAAGTACGTAATTTAAAATCAAGTATAGAAGCAGCGAAATATGGTGAAAAAGAAATAACTAATGTTGATTTGTTAAGGAGAATTTCTCAGTTAGAGAAAATAATTCTTGGAAAAGAGGAAAAATAAATCTTGGAAGAGAATGATTGTTATCCGGACAAACGCTATAGTGATATAGAGGAAAGTCCACGCTCACACTGTCTGTGATGATGGTAGTGTTTGTGCTTAGGGAAAAAATAACCTAAGGTAGTCTTATGACTAACGGCATTCTTTTGGTCTAAGGAATTTCTATGATTAAAAGAATATAAAGTGCCACAGAGACGAGTCTATTTAGAAATGAATAGAATGAAACGAGGTAAACCCCACAAGTGAGAAACCCAAATAATGGTAGGGGAACTGTTTTAGAAGAATAAGAATGATAAAACGGATGGGAAACCATAGATAAATGTTTGTCGCCTCTTTTAGAGGTACAGAACGTGGCTTATAGGATAACATATTATTTGTTTTAAGGAAGTGTTTATGAAAGATATTGGTTTAAAATTAAAAGAAAAAAGGGAAGAAAATGGTGTCTCGGTTGATGAAGCAGCCGAAGATTTAAAAATGAGACCTAGTCAAATAATTAGTTTAGAAGAGGGAAGAAAAGAAGATTTTAGTGATGTTAATACTTTGAAATTTTTTATTCGTGATTATGCTAAGTATTTGGGATTAGATGGTGAAAAACTAGTAGATGAATTTAATGAATTTTTGTTTGACTTTACATCTAAGATACCTTCAGAAGTTATTGAGGAAGCTAAACAAAAAAGAGAAAAAGAAAAGAAGGAATTTTCTTCTCCTTATACAAAGAAAGAGGGACATAATAAAACTTATATTATATGTATAGGTGTTTGTGTGTTAGTACTTTTGGTATTTATAATTACTTATTTTGTTGTTAGTGGAGTTAGAAATAATGATTTTAAAGATGATAATGTAACTTATGTTATTAGGAGGTAGAAGTGAATAAAGCAAATAAAATTACAATGTCAAGAATTATATTGTCAGTAATAATAATTATAATATTATTGTTTCCTTTTCATGAGGTGGGTGTAAATATTCCTACATATATTGTTAATGGAAATATTGTTATGGATTTAAGATATATAATATGTGGTGTTTTATTTATTATTGCTTCTTTAACAGACTTTTTTGATGGGTATGTGGCTAGGAAGTATGATATGGTTACTGATTTTGGTAAGATGATAGATGCTATATCAGATAAATTGCTTACTAATTCATTATTAATTATTTTAGCTTGTGATAATATGATACATCCAGTTATACCGGTTATTATTATAGTACGTGATATTGTCGTAGATTCTATAAAGATGCTTATTGGTAATAAGGGTAAAGCTGTTGCTGCTATACCTGTAGCAAAGTGGAAAACAGCAACATTAATGGTGGGATTAACTTTAACGTTGTTTTATAATTTACCTTTTGAGTTGTTTGGAATTAGGGTATCAAGTTATTTGTTAATAATTGCTTCTGTTTTAGCAATATATTCTGGGGCTAAGTATTATGTTATGGCACGAGAATATATAACAGATAAATAAAAAATGCTTGCATTATAATTAAATATATAGTATTATTAATTTGTTCCTATTTCTTGGGTGATGGTACTCCTTACCTCATCTGTGATTTAGGTGAAAATCAGATAAAGGAGGAAAAAATGGCTTTAACGAAAGAACAAAAAAGTAAGTTAATTGAAAAATATGCTAGAGATCCTAAGGATACTGGTTCTCCAGAAGTACAAATAGCTATACTTACTGAAGAAATTAAGGCTTTAACTCTACACTTAAATAATAATAAACAAGATAAAGAATCTAAAAGAGGTCTTCATATGAAGATTGGTAAAAGAAGAAGTTTATTAAACTATTTAAGAGAAAATGATGTTGTAAAATATCGTGAAATAGTTCAAAGTCTTGGTTTAAGAAAATAATTGTATTATAAAAGTAGGCACTCTTTTTTGAGTGCCTTTAAATTTGTGAAAGAAGAGGTAATATGGAAAAGAAAATATTTAATTTGGATTTTAGAGGAAGAAAATTAGTTGTAGAATCTGGAGAATTGGCTAAGCAAGCTGCTGGAGCAGTTCTTGTTAGATATGGTGATACGGCAATATTGTCGGCTTCTGTAATGAGTAAAAATGCTACGACGGGTGATTTTTTTCCACTTACAATAAATTATCAAGAAAAGTTATATTCAGTTGGTAAAATACCTGGTGGTTTTATAAAGAGAGAGGGTAGACCTACTGAACAGGCTATTTTGGCTGCTAGATTGATAGATAGACCAATTAGACCTTTGTTTGCGGAAGGTTTTAGAAATGAAGTTCAAGTAATTAGTACTGTTTTGTCTGTTGATCAGGATTGTTCACCTGAGATGACAGCTTTATTTGGTTCATCATTGGCTTTAATGATTAGTAATATTCCTTTTGAGGGACCGGTGGCTGGAGTGGTTGTGGGTCACTATAATAATGAATTTATAATAAATCCTGATGCTGAATTAATAGATGATTGTGATTTGATATTAAATGTTGCTGGTACTAAAGATGCTATTAACATGGTAGAATCTGGTTCTAAAGAAGTTAGTGAAGAATTAATGATAGAAGCTATTATGTTTGGACATGAGGCAATTAAAGAATTATGTCAATTCCAAGAAGAGATAACTCGTGAGATTGGTGTTGAAAAGATAGAGGTTGAATTGGCTCATATTGATGATGCACTAAGTGAAGAAGTAAGTGACTATGCTAGAAATAATATGCTTATGGCTATTCAAATAAAAGATAAATTGGAAAAATATGCTAAAATAGATGAGGTTAAGGAAGATACGATTAATTATTTTAGTGAAAAGTATAGTGATTCAGAAGATTTGGAAACAATACTTAAAAGTGTTAAGATATTGGTGGATACTATTGAGGGTGAAGAAGTTAGAAAACTTATAATAAATGATAAAATTAGACCTGATGGTAGGGCTATGGATGAAATTAGAGATTTATCTGCTTCTGTAGATATTTTGGCAAGAACTCATGGTAGTGCATTATTTACAAGGGGACAAACACAAGTATTATCTGTTACAACTTTAGGAGCTTTGGGAGAACATCAAATATTGGATGGTCTTGGTATTGAAGAAGAGAAAAGATTTATGCATCATTATAATTTTCCAGCTTTTTCAGTGGGTGAGACTGGTAGATATGGTTCACCTGGTAGAAGAGAAATTGGACATGGTGCTTTGGGGGAAAGAGCATTACTTCAAGTTATGCCTTCAGAAGAAGAATTTCCTTATACGGTACGTGTAGTATCTGAAGTATTGGAAAGTAATGGTTCTTCTAGTCAAGCGTCAATTTGTGCTGGATGTATGAGTTTGATGGCTGCTGGTGTTCCAATTAAGGCACCGGTTGCTGGTATTGCAATGGGACTTATTACTGATGGTGATAAATATACTATATTAACAGATATTCAAGGATTAGAAGATCATATGGGTGATATGGACTTTAAGGTAGCTGGTACAAGAAAAGGCATTTGTGCTATGCAAATGGATATAAAAATTAAGGGCGTTAATAGACAAATATTATCTGAGGCACTTCTTCAGGCTAAAAAAGCTAGAATGGAAATATTGGATGTTATGGAAAGTGCTATTAGTGAACCTCGTCATGAACTTAGTCCTTATGCTCCAAAGATAGAAACGTTTAGAATTGATCCTGAAAAGATTAAGGATGTTATAGGACGTGGTGGGGAAATGATTACAAAGATTATTTTGGAAAGTTCAAATGTTAAGACAGTAAATGATAAAAATGCTGTTAAGGTTGATCTAGAAGATGATGGTAGAGTAATTATATATCATACGGATAGTGAAATTATTAGAAAGACTAGAGAGAGAATAGAACAAGTTGTAAAAGAAGTTGAGATAGGTAAGGTATATACTTGTAAAGTAGTTAAAGTAGAAGACTTTGGTGCTTTTGTAGAATTGTGGCCTGGTTGTGAAGGATTAATTCATATTTCTCAATTGGATGTTAATAGGGTTGAGAAGGTTAGTGATGTTGTCAATGTTGGAGATGAAATTGTGGCTATAGCAACAGGCTATGATAGGAAGGGTAAATTAAATTTATCTAGAAAAGATTTACTTCTTAAGAATAAAAAAAGTGAAGAAAAATAATTTGATAGAAAGATACTAAAAAAACAGACTTTTGTTAGTCTGTAGTTTAGTATCCTTTTTTCTTATATTCATCATATAATTCTTTAAATCTTTGAAAGTGAATAATTTCTCTTTGTCTTAAAAATAACAATACATCAATAATATCTTTATCATTAGTTAGGGTAATTAGGTGTTCATATGTGGCTCTTGCTTTTTCTTCAGCAGCCATATCTTCAGATAAATCAGCGAGTGGGTCTCCTGTTGTGGCAAAGTAAGCTACGGTAAAGGGAACACCATTTGAATCTGTTGGATATAGGGCATTACCATGTTCAGTATAATGTGAACCTAATCCAGCGTTTTCTAATTCTTCTTTTGTTGCTCCTTTTAATAATTGGTATACCATAGCTGATATTATTTCTACATGGGCTAATTCTTCTGTACCGATATCGGTAAGTAGAGCTTTTCCTTTTTCATCTGGCATAGTATATCTTTGATTTAAGTATCTTAAGGCAGCTCCTAGTTCTCCGTTAGCACCACCATATTGTGTAACTAGATATTTAGCCATTTTTAAATCTTTCTTTTTTATATTAACAGGGTATTCTAGACTTTTAACATATTTCCACATTATTTAGTCACCTCCCATGGCCATGGTGAATTATCCCAAGTCCAAGGGCTTGTATTTAGATAATGACTATCGATTGTTAATGGTCCATAATTTCTTTCATATTCGTTTAATATTTTGTAGTATTCGTTTAGGTAATTGTTATATAAGTTAATAACGTTAACATCATTAGGGTAATTATCTAGATATAATCCTAAATCTGTTAGAGTAAAGTTATACATCATATAATTATATAATAATTCTTCTCTTTTATTTTGGATATTTAAGTCATTAATTGGATAGTTTTTATATTTGCTATATAAGTTATTAAACATATTTCCTTTTAAGAAACCATCCTTTGGACTTAATAAATTACCAGATCTATCATTAATTATGTTATCATAACTATTAATAGTGTCCATACTATACCAATCTACAGGTATATTATAATAATTATTGTTCATTTGTTCCTCCCATAATATCCTATGTTAATAGTCTAATTTGGTATAGGCTTATATCATATACATAAGATTATCTGGTTCATTATAATTATTGATATTATCTTTACTTGTTTCCAATCTATTAATTCTTTGTTCTAGTTTTTTTATTTTATTATCCATTTCATTTAATTTATATAATAATTCATTAATAATATTTTGGTTATTAAAAGGCATTATCATATTAGGTTGAATTGGCATATTTTCCATATAATTCATACAATACCACTCCTATAAATAGTGTATGCTATTGACTTAAATTATGATACTTTATATAATTAATTAAGTGATAACTTATTGGGAGTGATTTTTAGTATGAGGCTTAGAAATGTAAAAAATAAAGATAATATTATGTCTACGGGAAGGTATTATATAGATAATCCTATGGATTATAAGGGGATATGGAATAATGTTTTTTCTAATAATAATCCTATATATATAGAAATAGGTATGGGAAAGGGAGATTTTATTGTGGAGAATGCAAAAAATAATCCTGATATTAATTATATAGGTATAGAAAAATATGATAGTGTTATAGTTAGGGCTATTCAAAAGTCTAATGAATTAGAACTTGATAATTTAAGGTTAATTAGGTTAGATGCTATTTTTTTAGATAAAGTATTTGATAAAGAAGTGGATTTGATATATTTGAATTTTTCTGATCCATGGCCTAAGGATAGGCATGAGAAAAGAAGATTAACTAGTTATAATTTTTTGAGTATTTATGATAAGATATTTAAAGATAGAGCTAGAATTGAGATGAAGACAGATAATATAGATTTGTTTAATTATTCTCTTGGTTCATTAGAAAATTATGGATATGATATTTGTTATGTTACTAATGATTTACATAAAGAAAATGTTTATAATGTTATGACTGAGTATGAGAAAAAGTTTAGTAGTTTAGGTGTTAAAATTAATAAATTTATTGCTATTAAGTAATATAAACTTTAATGATTAGTAAAAATATGGTAGAATAATAGTTAGTATTAATAAGAAAGTGTAGGTATGATATTTATGATTTATTTAGATTATTCGGCTACGACTCCTCTTGATAAGAGGGTTTTAGATACATTTGATGATGTATGTGTTAATTATCCTGGAAATAGTAATTCTTTGCATTCTCTTGGGGTTAAGTCAAAAGAATTAGAGGATTATGCTACGGCTAAGATTGCTGGGATGTTGAATGTTAAACCAAGTGAAATAATATATACTTCTGGGGCTAGTGAATCTAATAATATGGCTATAAAAGGGATAGCTTGGCAATATAAAAATAGGGGTAAGCATATTATAACTACTTTTTTGGAACATTCTTCTGTAATAGGACCTTTAAATTATTTGGCTGGTGAGGGTTATGATGTTGATTTTGTTAAGATAACTCATGAAGGATTGGTTGATTTAGATGATTTAAAGAGATTACTTAGGGATGATACTATTCTTGTTAGTATTACTATGGTAGATAGTGAAATAGGATTAAAACAACCTATTAGAGAAATAGCTAATATTTTAAAAGATTATCCTAAGTGTTTCTTTCATGTAGATATGACTCAAGCTATAGGTAAGGTAGATGTTGATTTGTCTTGTGTTGATTTGGCTAGTATGTCTGCTCATAAGATATATGCTCCAAAGGGAATAGGAATATTATATAAAAAAGAAAAAATAAATATAGTTCCTCTTATCCATGGGGGAAAAAGTACAACTGCTTTTAGAGGTGGAACACCTGCTTTGCCACTTATTGTTTCTTTAATGAAAGCTATGGAAATATTGTTTCCTAATGTGGATGATAATTATAATTATGTTAGTAAATTAAATAGAAAAATTATAGATAAACTTAAGAAATATTCTTTAGTTCATATTAATAGTACTGGTAATTCTATTCCACATATTATAAATTTTAGTGTTAGAAATATTAAACCTGAGACATTGGTTAGAGCATTATCAGATAATTTTATTTATATATCTACGAAGAGTGCTTGTTCTTCTTCTAATAGTATGTCAAATAGTGTATATGCTTTAACTAAAGATGAATATTTGTCTAATCAAAGTTTAAGGATTAGTTTGTCTTATATGACTACTGAAGAGGAAGTAGATGAATTTTTAAGAATATTTGATATGTGTATAAAGAAACTTGATTTGGGAGGTAAGCATGAAGATAATTAAGATAGGAGCTATATGGTGTCCGGCTTGTTTAGTTATGAGAAAAGTATGGAAAAAGATTGAAAATGATTATAAACTTGATATTTTGGAATATGACTATGATATTGATAATGATAAGATAGGGGAATATAATGTTGGTAAGGTATTACCTGTTTATATTTTTTTGGATAAAGATGGTAATGAGTTAGAGAGAACTATTGGGGAAGTAGACTATGATAAGTTAAAAGAACTAATAGATAAATATGGTGAATTATGAAAAGAAGTTTAAAGATATTATTTCTTGTTATTTGTTTGTTTTCTTTTTGTAATGTTGTAAATGCAGTATCTGAAAAGAATTTAGTAAATATATATTTGTTTCATTCATATACTTGTAAGCATTGTAAAGAAGAAATTAAACTTTTAGATGAATTAGAAAAAGAATATGATAATATTAAGGTATATAAATATGAAGTGAATGAAAATGGGAATGGTGAATTATTAAAGAATATATCAGAAATTATGGGAAGTAAAGTAACTGGTACACCTTATACAATTATTGGTAATAAGGTGTTTAGTGGTTATGATTATGAAAACTCTAAGGGTAGATTTAAAGGAGCTATAGAGTATTATTCTAAATATGGTTATGAAGATAAGGTTGGGGAATATATTTCTTCGATACCTTTACCTAGTTATGAAGTAAAGGATACTGATCCAGATGTTGATGAATATATTAGTAATTATATTAGTTATAAAGTTAAATTACCTTTAATTGGGGAAGTTAAGTTAAAAAATTTAACACTTCCTTTAATAACAGTAGTAATTGGTTTGGCTGATGGATTTAATCCATGTGCTATGTGGGTATTATTATTTTTGATTAGTATGTTAATTGGTATGAAAGATAAAAAGAGAATGTGGATATTGGGAAGTACTTTTCTTTTGATTTCGGCTTTAATATATTTAATATTTATGATGTCTTGGTTAAATTTGGCTAATTTATTAATATCTGTTGTATGGGTAAGAGTAATTATTGCTGTTGTTTCTCTTGTTGGTGGTTTTATTAATTTAAGGGGATATATTAAACATAGAAAAGTTTCTGGTTGTGATGTTGTAGATGATAAGAAAAGAAATAGAATAATTACTAGAATTAAAAAGTTTACAACAGAAAAAAACTTTTGGTTAGCTATTTTAGGTGTTATAGTTCTTGCTATTAGTGTTAATGTTGTAGAACTTGCTTGTTCAGCAGGATTACCTGTTATGTTTATTGAGATATTGTCACTTAATAATTTGACGGCTATTGAAGAGATTATATATATTGTTTTATACATGTTATTCTTTTTGTTGGATGATTTTGTGGTATTTGTTATTGCTATGACAACATTATCACTAACTGGTGTATCTTCTAAGTATGGTAATTTATCTAAGTTAATTGGTGGTATTCTTATGTTGTTTATAGGACTGCTTTTAATGTTTAAACCTGAGTGGATAATGTTTAATTTTTAAATAATTAATGTTATATCAAAAGTTAATAAAGAATATTATTTTTAAGAGAGTAGTTTACTCTTTTTTCTTTTTGTGATATATTTAATTAGGTGATTGAAGTTATGAAAACGAGACATGAATTGAGATATTCTGCTATGATAATTTTATATCAAATATTTTTGTATGAAAGTAATGATATTAGTTTTAAGGTTGATGATATAATAAGTCATCAATTGGATGTGAAGAGTGATTATGTTAATTCTTTAGTACATGGGGTTATTGATAATAGAGATAAAATTGATGAGTTAGCTAATAAATATTTGACTGATTGGGATATTTATAGACTTGGTTTTACTGATCAAGCTATTTTAAGAATAGCTATTTATGAACTTATGTATACGAATACTCCTTATAAGGTATGTATTGATGAGGCTATTGAATTGTCTAAGAAATACTCTGATGATAAGGTATCAAAGATGATAAATGGTGTGTTAGATAAGATATATCATAGTAAGGTGAATAATGAACAATAATTATATATCTATTGGAGAATTAAACAAATATTTAAAAGATTTGTTTGATATGGATGATAATTTACAAAGGGTTTATCTTAAGGGAGAAATATCTAATTTTAAAGCTCATACGAGGGGACATTATTATTTTACGTTAAAGGATGAGACTAGTAGAATTAATGCAGTTATGTTTTCTTATAATACTGGTGCATTAAAGTTTAAACCTGTTGATGGTATGAAAGTTTTAGTAACAGGTAGGATTTCTGTTTATGAAGCAACTGGTTCATATCAAATATATGTTCAAGATATGTCTCAAGATGGTTTAGGTAACTTATATGTTGAGTTTGAGAAACTTAAGAAAAAGTTAGCTAGTGAAGGTTTGTTTGATCCCACTCACAAGAGAAAGATAAGAAGAATGCCAAGAAAAATAGGAATAGTTACGGCTTCAACGGGGGCTGCTATTAAAGATATTTTAACGACATTAAAGAGAAGATATCCTATATGTGAAACTATTTTATTTCCATCTTTGGTTCAGGGAGCTGATGCTGCTAAGGATATAGTTAGAAATATTAATATTGCTAATACTTATGATATAGATACGTTGATTGTAGGTCGTGGTGGTGGTTCTATTGAGGATTTGTGGCCATTTAATGAGGAAATAGTAGCTAGGGCTATATATAATTCACGTGTTCCAGTTATTAGTGCTGTTGGTCATGAAATAGATTTTACTATTTCTGATTTTGTAGCTGATTTACGTGCTCCTACACCAACGGCTGCTGCTGAGTTAGCTGTTCCTGATATGGATACGATAAATACATATTTAATTACGGCTAAGGAAAGATGCTATAATGGTTTAATTAAATTGATAGATAAAAATAAGACTAAACTTAGTTCTTTATTGGAAAGTTATGTTTTAAAGAAACCGACAGCTATTTATGAAATTAAGGAACAGAAATTAGATTTTTTGATTGATAATTTGAATAAGAGAATGATTAATATTTTAGATAATACTAGAATTAGATTATATAAAAATATTAATAGTTATATACTTACTAATCCTTCTTTATTGTATAAATTTAAGGAACAGAATTTGGTTAATTTAATATCTAAGTTAGAGGTGTTAAATCCTATGAATACGATAAAGAGAGGATATGCTATTGTTAAACAGAATGATAAAGTTGTTGTAGATGTTAAGAAATTAAAAATAGATGATATAATAAATATAGATATTAAGAATGCAGTTATTGATGCAAAGATTGTGAAGGTGGATATTGATGGAAAATAGTTTTGAAGATAAAATAAAGGAATTAGAGACAATTGTTAAAGAATTAGAGAGTGGTGAAGTTAATTTGGATGATGCTATTGAAAAGTATACTAAGGCTATGAATTTGGCTAAGGAATGCTCTGATAAGTTAAATACTGCTGTTGAAAAGGTTAACAAGGTGTTAAAAGAAAATGGTACTTTAGAAGAGTTTAATGTAGAAAATTAAATTCTTTTTTCTTAAAGTACTGTTCAAGAAGATAAAAATATAGTAAAATTATATATAGGTAAGAAGGTGGTGTAAATATGGTTCTTAGAGGTATTATTTTGGAGATGTTACCAAGTATGTGGCCTATGATGGTAATTATTGGTGTAATAGTTATATCTTTGCGATTGGGATATCTTTTGAAACAAGGTAAGAGAATAGTTATATATAAGGAAGTAATGTCTCTTATATTTATTATATATGTTTTATGTTTGTATTATATAGTTACGTATAAGAATATTAACTATGGTGGGGTAAATTTGGTTCCGTTTAAGGAAATGTTTAGATATAGTTTTATGAGTGATAAATTTATTAAGAATATTATTGGAAATATTGTATTATTTATTCCGTATGGATATTTTAGTTCATATTTTTTGAATAATAAGAAGTTTTCTTTTAATATTTTATTTACTTTAATAGTTACTTTGTCTATTGAATTGGTTCAATATAATATTGGTAGAACTTTTGATATAGATGATATTATTTTGAATGTTATTGGGGGAGTAATAGGGTTTGTTGTATATATTGCATTAGATGCAGTTAAGGGTAGACTTCCTAAATTTTTAAAGAGTGATACTTTTCTTAATATACTTAGTATTGTTATAGTAGTTATTTTAATAATATATACTTTTAATATAAATGTTGTGGCTTGGTTTAAATAGGAGGATGTATGTTTCAGGTTATAAGTGAAGTTAAGAATGATGTTTTGGAATTAGATGTTTTAAATGAATATATAAAATATGTTGTTAAGAAATTAGGATTAGAGAGATGTGAATTTAATATAATTATAATTGATAATGAAAAAATAAGAGAAATTAATAGGGAATATCGTAATATTGATGCAGAGACGGATGTTATATCTTTTGCTTTAGAGGATACTGATAATATTAAGATAGATGATTATAGGGTTTTGGGAGATATATATATATCTATTGATAAGTGTTATAGTCAGGCTATGGAATATGGACATTCTAGGGAAAGAGAATTATGTTTTTTAGCAACACATGGTATACTTCATTTACTTGGTTATGATCATATGAATGTTAGTGATGAAGAGAAAATGTTTACATTACAAGAAGAATTACTAGATGGGTATAATATAAAACGTTAGGAGATTATAAATGAGAGAGAGATTAAAGGAATTATTAAATAATGCTTATGCACCATATTCTGGGTTTTGTGTTGCGTCTATACTTAAGATGAAAGATGGTAAGGAAATTATGGGTGTTAATGTTGAGAATGCTTCTTATGGGGCTTCTATATGTTCAGAGAGAAATGCTATTACGACTGCTATTACTATGGGATATAGAAAGGGTGATTTTGATTCTATATACATTATGGTAAGTGGAAATAAGTTATCAACACCTTGTTTTGTATGTAGGCAATTTATTTCAGAATTTTTTGATGATGATGGAAAAATAGTTTTAATGGGATTAAATGGTGAGGAAAGGGTATTTACAGTTTCACAGTTGTGTCCATATCCTTTTTCAGATGATGATTTAAAATAAGGAGGTAATATGAAAAGTGGATTTATTGCTTTAGTAGGGAGACCTAATGTAGGGAAGAGTACATTATTAAATGCTATAATGGGTAGAAAGATAGCGATTACTTCTGATAAACCACAGACTACTAGAAATATTATACAAGGAATATATACTGATAATGATTCACAAATGATTTTTATAGATACTCCAGGTATTCATAAACCTAAGAATAGACTTGGTAAAATATTAAATAAAGAAGCATATATTTCTATGGATGATGTTGATATTATTCTTTTTCTTGTGGATATTACAGAGAATTTGGGTAAGGGAGATAAATTTATTATTGATTTATTTAAAAATACATCAAAACCAGTTATATTAGTTATTAATAAGATAGATAGGTTACCTAAGAGTGAAATATTGCATAAGATAGAAGAGTATAAGGATTTATACGATTTTGATGAGATAGTTCCTGTTTCTGCCGTTAAGGGGGATAATATTGATAGATTAATATCTATTTTAAAGGGTAAACTTACGGATAATATAAAATATTATGAAGATGATGTTGTGACTAATGTATCTAATAGTTTTATGATATCAGAAATAATTAGGGAAAAGATACTTGAGTTAACTCATGAAGAGGTTCCACATAGTGTTAATGTTGTAACAGAAGATATAAGTTATGATAAGAATGTTGTTAATATAAAAGCTATGATTGTTATAGATAGGGAAAATTTGAAGAGAATAATTATTGGTAAACAAGGTACTATGATAAAAGAGATTGGTAGGAGAGCTAGAATAGAAATAGAAGAATTACTTGGTAAGAAGGTATATTTGGAATTGTTTGTTAAGGTTATTGAAAAGTGGCGTGATAGAGAGAAGTATTTGAATGAAATTGGGTATAAAGATTTTAAATTAGATAATTAATTGTATAAAAATGTATAAAGTATATCATTATTATAATAGGTGATTAAAATGAAGAGTAATGATTTGTTTTTGATGTTTAAATTGACGGGTAAAATAGAGTATTATTTAAAGTATAAGGAACTTGAGGCTAGAGAAAATGACGATAAAGAAAGTAGAAGGAATAATAGTAAGTGAAGTAGATTATAAAGAAAGTAGTAAGATAATAAATATTTTAACTAAAGATGATGGGTTGATTGGGGTTATTGCTAGAGGTACTAAGAAGGTTAAAAATAATTTTGGTGGTATGACTACTAAGTTAACTTATGGTATTTTTCATTTATATTATAAAGATAAGGGATTATCTACTTTAATTGATATAGATGTTATAGATGGGTTTAAACATATTAGAAAAGATATAAATTTGATAAGTTATGCTTGTTATTTATTAGAACTTAGTATGCAAGTTTATAGACATGAAAATAATAATGATATATATAAGTTATTACTTGATAGTTTAAAGAAGATAGATGAGGGGTTTGATGCTTTAGTAATTAGTAATATATTGGAACTTAAATTACTAGATTATTTGGGAATTAAACCTGTTATTGATTCTTGTGTTAATTGTGGAAATGTAGATGATATAGTTACGGTTTCCAGTTATAGAGGGGGGTATTTGTGTAAGAATTGTGTTTTGGAAGAGAGAATAGTAAATATTAAGACTATTAAGTTGTTAAGGATGTTTTATTATGTAGATATATCTAAGATAAGTAAGTTGGATATATCTGATAATATTAAAAGGGAATTAAATCAATTTATTGATGATTATTATGATAGGTATTCGGGATTATATTTAAAATCAAAGGAATTTTTGAAGAAATTGATGTTGATATAGTAAAAAGTCGTCGATTATGTATTGACTTTTAAAATATAATTTGATATTATTATAGCGTTGTTAAATTTAGGTTTTGTCATGGGCAAAACTTATATTTACAGGAATATATGAAACACCAGGGTGTGTGCAAGAGAGGAGGACTATAATGCCAACAATTAATCAATTGACTAAGAAGAGAAGAAGTAAAAAAACTAGAAAGAGTAAATCTCCAGTTTTAGGATTTGGTGTAAATACAATTGCTAGAAAACAAACGAAGTTAAACTCACCTCAAAAAAGAGGAGTATGTACTAGGGTTGGAACAATGACACCTAAAAAACCAAACTCTGCTTTAAGAAAATATGCTAGGGTTAGATTATCTAATGGTCTTGAAGTGACTTGTTATATTCCAGGAATTGGACATAATTTACAAGAGCATAGTGTTGTTTTAGTAAGAGGCGGTAGAGTTAAGGACTTAATCGGTGTTCGTTATCACATTATTCGTGGTACTATGGATACTGCTGGAGTTCAAAATAGACAACAAGGTCGTTCAAAATATGGTGCTAAGAAACCTAAGAAATAATTGAAATATATACTATCGAAGGGAGGATAATATGAGAAAGAGACAAGCAACAAAAAGAGATGTATTACCAGATCCAATATACAATTCTAAAGTTGTAACTAAATTAATTAATCAAATAATGAAAGATGGTAAAAAAGGAACAGCTCAAAGAATTCTATATGATGCATTTGATATAATTAAGACTAAAACAAATACTGAACCTATGGAAGTTTTTGAAAAGGCTATGAATAATATTAAACCATCTTTAGAAGTAAAATCAAGAAGAGTTGGTGGAACTAATTATCAAGTTCCAGTTGAAGTTAAACCAGATAGAGCACAAGCTTTAACTTTTCGTTGGTTAATAAATTATGCTAGATTAAGAAATGGTCATAGTATGGCTGAAAATTTAGCAAATGAAATAATTGATGCATCTAATGGTATAGGTGCAAGTGTTAAGAAAAAAGACGATACTCATAAGATGGCAGAAGCTAATAAGGCATTTGCTCATTATAGATGGTAAGAGAAAGGAAAAATAAGTATGGCTCGTGAAATAAGCTTAGAAAAAACAAGAAATATTGGTATCATGGCCCATATAGATGCTGGTAAGACTACTTGTACAGAAAGAATTCTATACCATACAGGAAAGATTCACAAAATGGGTGAAACTCATGATGGTGCTTCTCAAATGGACTGGATGGAACAAGAACAAGAAAGAGGTATTACTATCACTAGTGCTGCTACGACAGCATATTGGAAAGGTTATAGATTCAATATTATAGATACTCCAGGACACGTTGACTTTACTATTGAAGTTCAAAGAAGTTTAAGAGTATTAGATGGTGCTGTTTTATTACTAGACTCACAAGCTGGTGTAGAACCACAAAGTGAAACAGTATGGAGACAAGCAAATGATTATAAAGTACCTAGAATAATATTCTCTAATAAGATGGATAAGATGGGTGCAGATTTCTTTATGAGTTTAAATAGTATCAAGGAAAGATTAGGAGCAAAGAGTTTGCCTATTGAACTTCCTATTGGTGCTGAGGCTGATTTTAAAGGTGTTATTGATTTAGTAGAAATGAAAGCTATTGAATTTGATGGTAGTACAGAAGAAAATGCTAAAGAAATTGAAATACCTGCTGAATTAAAAGATGAAGCTATTGAATATAGAAATAAATTAATTGAAGCTGTTGCTGATTATGATGAAGAATTAATGATGAAATATTTAGATGGCGAAGAGATAGATGTTCCTATGTTAAAAAGAGCAATTAGAAAGGGAACATTATCTGCAGAATTCTTTCCATTTATGTGTGGAACAGCATTAGGAAATAAGGGTATTAAACCATTACTTGATGCAGTTATTGATTATTTACCTGCTCCAACAGACATTGAGGCGATTGAATGCTTTGATGATAAGGGTAATGAAGTAAAAAGACATCCATCTGATAATGAACCTTTTACTGCTTTAGCATTTAAGGTTATGACAGATCCATTTGTTGGAAAATTAACATTCTTCAGAGTATATTCTGGTACTTTAAAAAGTGGAAGTTATGTAATGAATTCTACTAAAGGTGTTAAAGAAAGAGTTGGAAGAATTTTACAAATGCATGCTAATCATCGTTCTGAAATTACAGAAGTTTTTGCTGGTGATATAGCTGCTGCTGTTGGATTTAAAAATACAACGACAGCTGATACATTATGTGATGAGAAGAAAGTTGTTGTTATGAAGGGTATGGATTTCCCAGAACCTGTTATATCACAAGCTGTTGAACCAAAATCAAAGGCTGACCAAGATAAAATGGGTCTTGCATTAGCAAAACTTGCTGAAGAAGATCCAACATTTAAAATGAGAACTGATCCAGAAACTGGTCAAACAGTTATTTCTGGAATGGGTGAACTTCACTTAGATGTATTAATTGATAGAATGAGAAGAGAATTTGGAGTTGAAGCTACAGTTGGTGCTCCTCAAGTTGCTTATCGTGAAACAATTACACAAATGGGAGAGTGTGAAGGTAAACATATTAAACAATCTGGTGGTCGTGGACAATATGGTCATGTATGGGTTAGATTTGAACCTAATCCAGAAAAGGGTTATGAATTTGTTGATAATGTAGTTGGAGGTGTTGTTCCTCGTGAATATATCTCTGTAGTAGATAAGGGTCTTCAAGAAGCATTACAATCAGGTGTTCTTGCTGGATATCCTATGGTAGATATTAAAGCTACATTATATGATGGATCATACCATGATGTTGACTCATCTGAAATGGCATTTAAAATTGCAGCATCTCTTGCTGTTAAAGAAATGAAAAATAAATGTAAGCCTGTACTTCTTGAACCTATTGTTAAAGTAGTAGTAGTGGCTCCAGATGAATATACTGGTGGTGTAATTGGTGATATTACTTCTAGAAGAGGTAAACCACTTGGTCAAGAATCTAGAGGAAATGCAATTGCATTTACTGCTATGGTTCCACTTGCTGAAATGTTTGGTTATGCTACTACACTAAGATCAAATACTCAAGGTAGAGGTAACTATACTATGACATTCGATCATTATGAAGAAGTTCCAAAATCAATTTCAGAAGAAATAATAAAGAAAAATGGTGTAAATTAATAAAACATCTTGAAAAAAAATAAATTTTTGCTAAAATATAATATGTAAACAATTAAGAAAGAGAGGAAAATAAAATGGCAAAACAAAAATTTGATAGAAGCAAACCACATGTTAATATTGGTACAATCGGTCATGTTGACCATGGTAAAACAACATTAACTGCTGCTATATCAGCACATTTAGCTGGAAAAAATGGTAATGAAAAAGTAGAATTTTCAAATATCGATAAAGCTCCAGAAGAAAGAGAAAGAGGTATTACAATCAATACTGCTCATATTGAGTACAGTACTGAAAAAAGACACTATGCTCACGTTGACTGTCCAGGACATGCTGACTATGTTAAAAACATGATTACTGGTGCAGCTCAAATGGATGGTGCAATACTAGTTATTGCTGCTACTGATGGACCAATGGCTCAAACTAGAGAACATATCTTACTTGCTCGTCAAGTTGGAGTACCTAAAATGGTAGTATTCATGAACAAATGTGATATGGTTGATGATGAAGAATTACTAGATTTAGTAGAAATGGAAATCAGAGAATTATTAACTGAATATGGTTATGATGGAGATAATACTCCAATTATTAGAGGTTCAGCTCTTAAAGCTCTTGAAGGTGACCCAGCTTGGACTCCTAAGATTGATGAATTAATGGATGCAGTTGATGAATGGATTCCAACTCCAGAAAGAGATAATGACAAACCATTCTTAATGTCAATTGAAGACGTATTTACAATTACAGGTCGTGGAACAGTTGTTACTGGACGTGTTGAAAGAGGTCAATTAAAATTAAATGATGAAGTTGAAATCGTTGGTTTAAAAGATACTAAGAAAACAGTTGTTACTGGTATTGAAATGTTTAGAAAACAACTTGATTATGCAGAAGCAGGAGATAATGCTGGTGTATTACTTCGTGGTATTGCTCGTGAAGATGTTGAAAGAGGTCAAGTTCTTGCTAAACCAGGAAGTGTTCATCCACATAAGAAATTTAAAGCACAAGTATATGTACTTTCTAAAGAAGAAGGTGGAAGACATACTCCATTCTTTACAAACTACAGACCACAATTCTATTTCAGAACTACAGATGTTACTGGTGTAATTACATTACCAGATGGTGTTGAAATGGTTATGCCTGGTGATAATGTAACTATTACTGTTGAATTAATAGCTCCAATTGCTGTTGAAAATGGTACTAAGTTCTCTATCCGTGAAGGTGGAAGAACAGTTGGTGCTGGTACAGTATCTGAAATTATTGAATAATAAATTATTAAAATAGTACTTTGATAGTACTATTTTTTTAGAGTGTTGACAAAGTTCAATACTCTTTTTTTGAAAAATATGGTTGACAAATATTATATTATGTAATATTATTTAATTGTACTATTACAAATAGTACAGACATATTGTAATATGGAAGGAGTTAATATGATAAAAGTTGATCGTGTTAGTAAGAAATATGATAATGATTTTGTATTGAATAATTTGAGTTTTAATATAAAAGATAATTGTATTTATGGTTTAGTGGGGGCTAATGGTGCTGGTAAAAGTACTTTGTTAAGAATAATTATGGGGATATTTGATGCTAATATTGGTAGTGTTACTATAGATGGTGAAGAGGTTTCTCATAATGTTAAATTAAAACAGAAGATGGTTTTTATTCCTGATGATTTGTTTTTTTATCCTGGGTATACACTTATTGACATGGCTAAGTATTATCAATCTATGTATGATGAGTTTGATATGGATTATTTGAGAGAATTAGCTAAATTATTAAAATTAAAGGAAAATGTTAAGATTAGTAATTTTTCTAAAGGTATGAAAAGACAATGTGCTTTAATTTGTGCTATAGCTACTAATGCTGATTATATGTTTTTTGATGAGACTTTTGATGGGTTAGATCCTGTAATTAGAAATGTTATGAAGAAGATTATAGTTAAGCAGATGAATAAGAAGAAGACTACTATTGTTATGACTAGTCATAATTTGAGAGAGTTAGAAGATATTTGTGATAATTTAGGATTATTATATCAGGGTGGTATTTTATTTGAGAGTGAGATTGATACGATAAAGACAAATATGTATAAAGTACAAATATCTTTAAAAGGGGATTTTGATAAGGATGATTTTAGTGATATAGATTTACTTAGTTATAAAAAAAATGGAAGTGTTGCTACATTGATAATTAAAGATGTTGATAATACTAGTAAGAAGAAATTAGCTAAGAAGAATCCAATTATATTAGATTATTTGAATTTAACTTTGGAAGAGATATTTATTTATGAGATGGAGGCTATGGGTTATGAATTTAACAAGTTGGTTTAATTTTAAATTTTTGAAAGAGAATTTTAAAAAATCTAGAGCAATAATATTGCTATGTATATTTTTATTACCTATTTTAACTTTTATTACTAATTTAATAAAAATATCTGATAGTAGTGATTTTATACCTAATATATATCATTTATCTTATTTGTTTATAGTAGGATTATATATAATACCTATTGTATTATCTATTACATTGTTTAGTTTTGTATTTAAGAGAAAATCTTGTGATTTTGTTATGTCGTTTCCTATTACTAAAAGGCAAATATTTATGACTAATACTGTTGGGGGAATAGGTTTAATACTTATTTTAAATATTCTTAATTGTTTAATGTTATTTTTGGTAAGTTTGATATCTTCAAATATTTTTATACCTGGTAGAATGATATTTGATATTTTCTTGTTATGGACTGTGGCATATATATTTGTTTTTGTGGTTAGTAATATAGCTATAAGTGTTTCTGCTAATAAGATAACTTCTGTGGTTGTAGTACTGCTTATTTTGTTTTTAATTCCTTTTTTACATACTTTTATTACTGTTAATGGTAGTCTATTTAATAATAGGGAAAGTGGTGTTCTTTATGAAAATAGATGTATAAATAATGATTGCTATGATATTAATTATAATGTTGTTAGAGATAGTAATTATACAGTACCATATTTACTTATAAGTAAAGTTTTCTTGAATAATAATAAATTAAATTATAATGTTTCTATTGTTAAAACTTTTGTATTAAGCTTGATATATATTTTTGTAGGGTTATTACTTTTTGATAGGAAGAAGTTCGAAATTGTTGAGACATCATTTAAGAGTGAAAAGATTCATTTGTTTGTAAAGAATTTGACTGTTATTCCGTTTTTGGCTTTGGGTTATTTAGTATTTAAGGAAAGCGGTTTTTCTTTTGAATATATGACGTATTATATTTTATTGTTGGCTATTATTATTACTTATCTTATTATATATGATTTAATTACTAGAAAGAGAGTGTTAAATGTATTTAAGTCTTTGTTATATACTTTGTTTTCTTTAGTATTTGTAATTCTTTTAGGTATGACTTCTTCTTTAGATAATAATAAATATTTAGATGTAGATAATATAAAAGAAATTACTTTAAGTGATAGTAATAAGTTAAATAAAAGTGGTAGTACAAGGGATAGAGAGTTAATAAAATATATTTTTGATAATTGTAAAAATTATGATGTATATGAAGAAAATACTATATCTGTTAGTACTAGGGATGGTTCTTTTACATATTATTTTGATTTTGCATTTGATAATAGTGAATATACATATATAGTAGATAAATTAAATAAAGATGATTATTATAAGAAGAGTATTGATAATAGTAAGCCTTATGTTATTTTAGATAATTTAAATAATAGGGTATTAAGAGATAGTAAATTAGTTAATGATATTATAATGGATTATGATCTTGGATATTATGATAATGGTGGTAATTTGTTATATGGGGTAGATTTATATTTTTATGATAATTATAGTGTTAATAATTTAGAAGTAGTAGTTTTAGATGAAGAATTGAGACATGATTTGATTAATTATTATAATAAAGAAACTATGGAATATTTAAAGTCTAATAATATGTATATATATCGTGTTGTGGTACGTGATTTTGATAGTGAGGAGGATTATTATTTATCTGGTAATAATATTCAAAAATTAATAAATGTGGTTATGGATAAAGATTTGGAATTAGATTTTGATAAGTCTTATGTATGTATAAGGTTATATACTTATGATAGGGTTTATAAGCTTATTATTAATGATTTTGATTTACTTGATGAAATGAAATCATATGAGAGTGAATGGTGAATATAATGATGGGATTAGATATTAATTTAGACTATCAAAGTAGAATACCTATATATGAACAAATAGTAAATAATATTGAAAAATATGTTGCTGTTGGTATTTTGAGGGAAAAGAGTCAGATTCCTTCAATAAGAGAATTGGCGAATAATTTGGGTATTAATCCTAATACGGTAAAGAAAGCGTATGATATATTAGAAAATAAGGGTGTTATTATGACTATTAGTACTAAGGGGACTTTTATTTCAAATAATACAAAGATGGTATTAGAAAATAAAATAGATAAAGAGATTAATTTGATTAAAGATAAGATTAGGGAATTGGAGAATATGGGAATAAGTAAGAAAGAGATAATGGAAAGGATAGAGAAATGAGTTTATTAGAAGTTAAGAATTTAACGAAGGTTTATGGGGAGAAGTCTACTTTGGTTAAGGCTTTGGATGATGTTTCTTTTAATGTTAATGAAGGGGAATTTGTGGCTATTGTAGGTTCTTCTGGTAGTGGTAAATCAACTTTATTACATATTTTAGGAGCGGTTGATAGACCTACTAGTGGTAGTGTTTTTGTAGGAGATGTTAATGTATTTAAGCAAAAGGATGAGGATTTGGCTGTTTTTAGGAGGAGAAAGGTAGGATTAATTTATCAATTTTATAATTTAATTCCGATACTTAATGTTCGTGAAAATATGACTTTACCTATATTGTTAGATGGAAAGAAGCCTGATGAGAAGTATTTGAATGAATTAATTCTTTTATTGTGGTTATCTAAAAGAATTAATCATTTACCTAATGAGTTATCTGGTGGTCAACAGCAAAGAGTATCTATAGGAAGAGCTTTAATGTCAAAACCTGATATTATATTGGCTGATGAACCTACGGGTAATTTAGATTCTAAGGCTAGTATGGAAATTATGAATTTATTAAAATTATCTAATGAAAAATATAATCAAACTATTATTATGATAACGCATGATATGGAGTTGGCTAAAAATGCAGGGAGAATTATTACTTTAGAAGATGGTAAGATAGTTAAGGATGAGGTTAATAATGAAAATATTGAATGAATTAACTATTAAAAATTTACTTCAGAATAAGAAAAGGACTATTGTAACAATAATTGGAATTATATTATCTGTGGCTTTAATGGTGGGAATAGGGTTGTTATTTTCATCATTTCAGAATTATATGATTCAAGAAGTTATTTCTAATAAGGGTGAATATCATGCTATATATAAAGATTTAGATGGTAGTGATATAGATAAGGTAAGTAAGATAAATAAATTAAAATATTTTTATAGAATTCCTTTGGGATATGTAAAAATTAATTCGGATAATGATTATAAACCATATATGTATATTGAAGAAGTTAATGATGAGTTTTTTAATCAGGTTAATTTAATTAGTGGTTCACTTCCTAAGAATAATCATGAACTTGTTATATCTGAACATATGATTACTAATGGTGGTATATCTTATAAAATAGGGGATAAAATTAAATTAAATTATGGTAAGAGAGTATTAAATGAAGAATATATTATGGATAATGATATGGGATATGAGGATGGTGAGAGTTTAGAGATAAATGATTCTTTGGAATATACTATTGTGGGTATTATGAAGAGAAATAATTATGAGGCCTATCAAGCTCCTGGATATTTGGCTATAACTCTTCATGAAGGTAATATGGATAAGGTTTCTTTATATGTTATATTTAATAAAAAGAATAAAATTATGAATCAGGCTAAGGATTTGGGGGAAAAACTTAATTATTCTTTAAATAGTATTGAGTATAATACTTCTTTACTTGCCATGTATGGGGAGACAACTTATGGTAATATATTTCAATCTATGGTTGGTATGCTTGTTATTATGTTATCTTTGGTTTCAATAGGTTGTATAATAGTTATATATAATTCTTTTGCTATATCTGTTATGGAGAGAAAAAAACAATTTGGTCTTTTATCTAGTATAGGTGCTACGAAGAGACAAATTTCTTATATGGTGTTATTTGAAGCTTTCTTGGTAGGAATAATAGGAATTGTTTTGGGAATTGCTAGTGCATATTTGGGTATTGGTATAGTTTTGGTGATTATTAATCATTTGATTGGAAATGTATTGGAAATAGATTTGCAACTTGTTACTAATCCAATGTTTATAGTTATACCTGTTATATTTATGATAGTGGTAATATTTATATCAGCTTTGATACCTTCAAGAAGAGCTAGTAAAATATCTCCGATAGAAGCAATAAGACAAAATGATGATATTAAAATTAATAAGAAAAAGGTTAAAACTAGTAAATTAATTACTAAGTTGTTTGGTGTAGAGGGGGATATTGCTCTTAAGAATATTAAAAGAAATAAGAAGAAATATCGTGTTACTACGATAAGTTTATTTATTAGTATTGTGTTGTTTATATCGTTTTCTGCTTATATGAATTATACTTTAAATACTACTGATAATGTTTTTACTAGTTTTCCTTTTGATGTTGCTATATCTTATAATGATATTTTAGAGAATGATGATAAGGTAATAAAGGAAATATTAAATAATGATAGTGTTAGGGATTATATATCATATAGATTTTTAACTATACCTATTAGAAATGATTTAAAATATACTGATGAATATATTAAATATAATGATGTAGAGGATGTTCTTTATGATTATGTTAATGTTATTGTTTTAGATGATAAATCATATGATGATTATAAGAATAGTATAGGGTTAAAGGGAGATAAAATAATACTTTTAAATAAGTATCAAGGGGTAAGTTATGCTGATGGTAAGAGGGTTAATTATGATGTTTCTGTAGTAGCTAATGAAAATATTAAGTTAGATGTTTGTAATTTTGTAAATGTAGATAGTGAGGATGTTAGTAATGATATGGATAAGTATTGTAATATATATTTGAGAGATATATATGTAACTAATGAATATCCATATTTAATGCCAGAATTTAATAGGGTACCACCTTATAAGTTAATAATTAATGATAAGTTGTATTCTAAGATATTGAGTGATTATGATATAAATGGTAGTGCTATAAATATTGTTAGTAATAATGCAAAAGAACTTGATGATATTAGTAGTAATTTATCTGATAAGGTTAGTTATTTAAATATTAATGAGGCAAATAAGACTTCTAATAATATTGTTTTAGCTATTAAGATATTAATGTATGGTTTTATTTCTTTGGTTACTTTGATTGGGGTTACTTCTGTTTTTAATACTATATCAACGAGTATGGCATTAAGGAAACGAGAATTTGCTGTTTTAAGGAGTATTGGTTTAACAAGAGGGGGATTTAATAAGATATTGTTTTTTGAAAGTTTATTTTTTGGTGTTAAATCATTAGTGTATGCTCTTCCTGTGTCTTTTGGTATAATATGTTTGATGCATTTATCTTTAGCTAATATGTTGGATATAAGTCATTTGTTAATACCTTGGAATAGTATTATATTATCTATAGTAATGGTATTTGTAATAGTATTATTAACTATGTTATATTCTACGAATAAGATAAAAAAACAAAATATTATAGAACAAATTAGAGAGGAGAATATTTAATTCTCTTTTTAATTCTCTTTTTTTCTTGTACTAGGTTAAATAATTTGATAAAATATATATAGTAGGGAGAAGATGAAATAAATGAGAGAAAAGAAATGTTATGTAAATTTAATTATGGCTATAGTTTTATTGGTGGTAGCTTTTGTGGTATATAAAAATATACCTATAGCAAAGGATTATAGTACTTTAGTAGAAAAAGACGGGGATATTGAAAATAATTATGTAGAAATTAATGTTAAGAATATAGCTAAGATATCTTTAGATGGTAATATGGGATATTATTTTGTAAAGGATGATAAAGATTATTTATATGTTGTAAAATTATGGAATAGAACATATAACAAGATAGAGAAAAAATATAATGATAAGGAATTTAATTATTGTTTAAAGGGATATATTTTTAATATACCTGATGATGTTAGAGATATGGCTATTTTGGGGTTATCTAATAGTTATGATATTGATATAAATAAAGATAATTATAGTGAATATTTTGGAAATACTTATTTAGATGAGGGAAGAATATTACAGGAAAGAATTATAGTTATTGTTTTTAGTACAATGTTATTTATAGTGGGTATTATGTTATTTATAGGTTTTATAAGAGAGATGAAAATTATTAGATTAGAGAAGAAAAATACTTATAAAAAAATAGTAAGAAAGGATTAGAATTATGAAAAAAATGATATTTGCTTTTATATTATTAATAGTATTTATTACTCCTGTAAATTCTTTGGTTGTATCAAAAGATTTAGCTCCTGTTGAAAAGAGTGATGGTGTTAGTTCTGTTATTTCAGGAATGAATATGATATGTAAAGAACAAAAAGGTACTCAAGGAGAGGTTACTTTTAAAGAAAATGACGGAATTAAATCAATTAATATTACTGGTAATAAATCTTATGGATATTATAATTGTAGTGTTAATGGGTTAGATCCAAATAAGATATATGTTATTAGTGCTAATGTAAAGGTAGAAAATTATGTTGGCAATAAAGGTGGAGTTATTGGAATATATAGAAATGAAGATAATTCTTTTTATAATTGGGCATTATCTTCTTATAATAATACTAATGAATATAAAAAGTTAGAAGTTGTGTTAAAGCCAGAATATGATGGTAAAGGTAGAATTGTACTTGGATTTTGGGGAATAGAAGATTATTATGCTATGGGAACGGTATATATAAAAGATATAGCTATTTCTTTAGCAGATGATAGGTTAGTTCAAGTTGAATCAGATGATAAAAAGGTTAAATTGGTAGTTTGGAAGGAAGATGTTGATAGTGCTAGTTTAACAAATGATGACTTAAAAAAAATTACAAATAAATATTCTCAAGCATATAAATATATGGCACAGTTAGTTGGAAATAGTTCTCATGGTACTTTGTATCCATATAAAAATGGACAATTAGTTTATATGATGACTAATTATCACGTTTATGGTGCAATATCTGGTTTTCCTATTGAAACTAATAGAAAATATACTGTTAATAATTTGAAAAGTGATAAGAAAGATAATTTTATATCTTGGACGTTTCTTCATGAGACGGGGCATTTATTTGATTTACCACTTTATAGTAGTGATAATTCTTATGTGACTTCACGTGAGAGATTTACAAAAGAAAAAGAACAAACAGCTAGTTTTTATCCGTTGTATGCTATGGAAAAGATGAATATAATAACAGATAATAATTATGATATGGAAAAGTTTATATTAAATAATTATAAAACTCAGTATGATAATTATGTGAATGGTGGAACTTGGAGTGGTGGATGTGGTGATTATCTTTTAAGCCTTGTTAGAGTAAATGGTAAAATGGATTGGGATTCATTTAAAAAGACTTATAAGTGGTTTAATGATTTGAGTAAAAGTCAATTTGATAGTTATGTTAATAGAACAAATAATAAGAAGATAGCATGGTATTTAAAAAAACTAGATGATTTTAGTAATTTTGATGTTAAGGGAATATTTAATGATAGGTCTTTAAATGATTTTATATCTAAGTATGTTCCTACACAAAGTATAGATATAAGTATTACTAGTATGATTGGTAAGAATGGGCCTTATTTTGTTTTGAATGAAGATGTTAATCCGGTTGGAAATAACGATATAATAGAATATAGTTCTTCTGATGAGAGTGTATTATCAATAAATGAGTATGGTGTTTTAAATATGATAAATTCTTCTGGTAATGCTGTAATAACAGCTAGATCTTTCTTTAATCCAAATATAACTGCTACATATGAATATGTTGGTAATAGTCAAGGTAATTCTGGTAGTACATCTTCTAGTTCTCATGAAATATTTGAGAATCCAGAGACAGGATTAGTATATAAATTAGTAGTAATAACATTATTTTTATCAATACTTATATTTACTATTGTGGCTTTTAAAACTAAGAAAGTAGACGAGTAGATTGGAGAAGAAATTATGTTAAGACTTAAAAAGGTATCTAAATTTTATTATAATAAAGGTATTGTAGCTAGTGGAATAAATAATGTTTCTCTTAATTTTGAACTTGGTGAATTTGTTGTAATAACTGGTGAGTCTGGTAGTGGTAAATCAACATTATTGAATGTTATATCAGGGCTTGATAGTTATGAAGAAGGGGAAATGTATATTAATGACTTAGAAACTAGTCATTATAGGGAATCTGATTTTGAAGATTATAGAAAAAAATATGTATCTAATATATTTCAAACATATAATTTAGTTAATAGTTATAGTGTATATCAAAATATAGAGTTAGTTTTTTTGATTAATGGTTATAAAAGTAAAGATATAAAGAGTAAAGTATTATCTTTAATTGAAGAGGTTGGGTTAACTAAATATAAGAATACAAAAGTATCTAAATTATCTGGTGGTCAAAAACAACGTGTTGCTATAGCAAGAGCTTTAGCTAAAGAGACACCTATTATTATTGCAGATGAACCAACTGGTAATCTTGATTCAAAATCTGGTAGAGAAATAGTTAAATTATTAAAGAAAGTTTCTAATGGTAAGCTTGTTATTGTGGTTACTCATAATTTAGAACAAGTTCTTCATTTGGCTACGAGGGTAATTACTATGGCTGATGGGCGTGTTATATCTGATAATAAGATTAGAGAACATGATAAGTGTGATAGTGAGATAGAATTTAATGATAATAAGATGTCTATTTTTAATATAGTAAAATTAGGTATAAGAAATACATTTAATATAATTCCTAAATTTTTATTAATATTGATGGTATTTTTGTTTATATCATTTGGTTTATTATCAATGTATTCTTCTAGTGAGAAGTCAGAGGTAGATAGTATTAATTCTTTATATAATAATTATTTTAGTAATACAGATCCTAAGAGAATTGTTATTAATAAAAAAGATGGTACTAAATTTACGGAAGAAGATGTAAGTAATATATCTATTATTTCTAATGTAGATTATATTGTTAAGAATGACGTTCTTTTAGATAGGACGGTTTATGCTAATACTAATGATGATGATAATTTATATATATATGGTTATTTAAGAAATATTGATTCATTTAAGGATGGTGTTGATGTTGGTAGATTACCTAATAGTGATGATGAGGTAGTAATTGTTATAAATGAAGAATATAATTATCAGTTTGATGAATATAAAGATGATATGGATAAGTTATTTAATAAGAATTTTGTTATTGAAGATAATAAAGATTTTAAATTTAAAATAGTAGGTATTAAATATGATAATAATACTTTTGATGATTATATATATGTAAGTAATAATTATATAGATAAGTATATGTATAATTATAATAGAGAAATTAGTAAGACAAAAGTAATGATAAATAATAAGTATTTAAATGATGATGTAAGTTTTATCGGAAAGAGTAATTCTATTAGTGAAGGACATGCTGTAATAAATGAAAATTATGAATATTTGTGTAAAAATTATAATTGTAAGAATAATAAGGTGTATATAACTGTTAAAAATTTATATTATGAAAAAGAATTGGAATTAGTGATAGATAAGTCTTATAATGAAAAGACTCGTTATGATGATTGGTATTCTGAAGTATATATTAGTGGTGTTGATTATGATAAGTTGTTTAATGAATGTGATTATCAATATAGTATTTTTGTAGATGATATTAGGAATATTGATGTAGTAGATAATGAATTGTTGAATTTGGGATTTAATACTTTAAAAATAAAGGATACTAATATAAATGCTGAGTCAGATTTGTTGAAAGTATTTGCTATTGTTAAGGTGGTTATTAATATTGTTTTAATTGTTACTTTGTTTTTTATATCTTATTTTGTTATAAAATTAATTTTAAAATCTAGAAATGTTTATTATACGACATTAAGAATATTAGGTAGTAATGTTAGTAATACGAAGAGGATTCTTGATGTAGAATTATTTACTAATGCGACATTTACTTATTTAATAGTAATAGGTTTTGTATTGTTATGTAAATATAATGTTATTGATAATAGTTATATTTCTTCTTTAATTAGTTATTTAGAAATGAAAGATTATTTAATAGTATATTTAATAATAGTTATAATGTCTTATGCAATATCTACTAGGTTTGCAAGAAAAATATTTAAACGTTCAGTAATGAAGACATATAAAGAGGAGGTTTAAATATGGTAAGGTTGGAAAATGTATATAAATATTTTAATAAGAGAAGAAAAAATGAAATTAGAGCTATTTGTAATACTTCTTTAGAGTTGGATAAGGGATTAGTAGCTTTACTTGGACCTTCTGGATGTGGTAAAACAACTTTGTTAAATGCTATTGGTGGATTAGATAAAGTTAATTCTGGTAAAATATATATAAATGGTAAGAAGATAACTAAGGTTATGTCTTCTAGGGTTGATGAAATTAGAAATTTAAATATTGGTTATATATTTCAAGATTATAAACTTATAGATAATATGTCTGTTTTTGATAATGTAGCAATAGTATTAAAAATGATTGGTATAAAAGATAAGAAAGAAATTAAGAAAAGGGTTGACTATATTTTAGATAAAGTTGGAATGTATAGATATAAATTAAGGCCTTGTTCTATGTTATCTGGTGGTGAGAGACAAAGAGTAGGTATTGCTAGGGCAATAGTTAAAAATCCTTCAATAATATTGGCTGATGAGCCTACGGGTAATTTGGATTCTAAGAATACGATTGAAATAATGAATATTATTAAATCTATTTCACGTGATAAGTTGGTTATACTTGTAACACATGAAGCGGATATTGCTAAGTTTTATGCTACAAGAATAATAGAAGTATCGGATGGTAAAATTGTTAAGGACTATGAAAATAGTGATAATGATGAATTAGATTATAGAATGGATAATAAGATATATTTAAAGGATTATAAATATCATAATGTTTGTAAGAATGATAATTTTGATATTAATATGTATTCTGATAAAAGTGTAAAATTAAAGTTAAATATAGTTTTTAAGAATGGTAATATTTATATAGAAAATAAAAATCAAGATAATATTGAAGTTATAGATAGTAATTCAAATATAGAATTAATTAATGATAAATATAAAAAAATGGATAAAAGTATTTATGAGAAGTATTCTTTTGATTTTGATAATTTAATTAATAAAGATATTAAATTAAAATATAGTTCTATATTTAATATTTTTACAATAATATCTAATGGTTTTAAAAAAGTATTTAATTATTCGTTTATTAAAAAAATATTATTACTTGGTTTTTTTATGTCAGGAATATTTGTTGCATATTCGATAAGTAATATTTTGGGTGTTACGGATATTAAAGATAGTGATTTTATTAGAACTAATTTAAATTATGTGATGATTAATAATAATAAAATAAAAATAGATGATTATCTTGGATATGCTAATGATGATAGAGTTAATTATATTTTGCCAGGAGATTCAGAAGTAGTATTTAATGTTAAGACAGATTATTATTATCAAACTATGAATAGTTATTCAATGATTAGTGGTTCTTTATCTGGTTTATCTATGTTAAATGAAGATGATATAATACTTGGTAGGATGCCTGTAGATGATAGGGAAATTGTTATTGATAAGAGTGTTTTTAATAAGAATGGTCAGTATGTAATGGCTGGTATAACGGGATATGAAAAGTTGTTAAATCAAATAGTATATTTAATAGTTGATAGATTAGAATATAAAATAGTAGGAATAGTAGATAAGAATAGTCCATCTATATATACTAAAGAAAGTGAATTTATAAATATAATAAGTAATTCTAATGATAATAATAATCAAATTTATGGTAATATTACTATTGATATAGATAGTAAGGATGGAAAACAAGTATATAATTATAATTTATATAAAGATGATATAGTTTTAAAAGAGGGAAAATTACCTAATAATGATTATGAAGTAATAGTAAATATAGATAAAAAAGATGTTATGAAGTTAAATAAGGAAATAGATGTAAAAGTTAATGATAAGAAATTAAAAGTAGTAGGTTATTATGATACTAAGTATAATTTTGATTATTATTTTGTTAATGAATCTACGATTATGTATGATGTTATTTCTTATAAGAATAGTATAACTGTATATCCTAAGAATAAAGAAGAATTTGTTAGTAGTCTTAAAGAAGAGAATATTAATGTTAAAGATGTATATAAAGTAGATAAAGATAGGTATATAGATGAAAAGAAAGAATCTATTAAGTCTTCTGTTATAGTGTCTTTAGTGATGTTAAGTATTTCTTTAATAGAAATAATATTAATGACACGTTCATCATTTTTATCTAGAATAAAAGAAGTAGGTATATATAGAGCTATTGGTGTTAAGAAGAGTGATATATATAAAATGTTTATTGGTGAATCTTTTGCTATTACTTCAATATCAAGTTTACCTGGTGTATTATTTATATCTTATTGTTTATATGAATTAAAAGATATTTCTTATATATCTTCTAATTATATGATAAATATTTGGGTTGTTTTGATAAGTATTATAGTAATGTATTTGTTTAATATAATAGTTAGTTTATTACCGGTATTTAATACTATGAGAAAGACTCCTGCTAATATATTATCAAGACATGATTTAGACTAATTTTTGTTAGTCTTTTTCTTATGGTTGTTTATTTTGATTTTATTATGTATACTAGTGGTAGGAGTGTGATTGTAGATGGATTTAACTATTAGAAAAATGCAGAAATATTTAAAAGAAAAATATAGATTAACTAAACCATTAGAAAAGAATAATACACAAAGTATGTCTTTCAAAAAATTGTGTCTAAAAACTTGACATAAATCCATTTTTTATGATTTATAGACTAAATATGTGGTTTGTTTCATATTATTATTTAGGTGAATGATATGAAAAAAATACTATTATTTAGTCTTTTATTTTTTATAGGGATTAATTATGTTTATGCTAGTACTGATACGGCTTATAGTTATGTTTTGATGGATGAGGTTACTGGTAGAGTTTTGAAAGGGAAGAATATTGATAGTCCTAAGTTGATAGCTTCAATTACTAAAATAATGACTTGTATTTTGGCAATTGAAGCTAATAAGTTAGATGATATTGTTGTAGTAAATGAGAGTGTTTTATCATCATATGGTTCTGGTATTTATATTAGTGTTGGTGAGGAAATTAAGTTAATAGATTTGTTGTATGGATTGATGCTTAGAAGCGGTAATGATGCTGCTTTAATGATAGCAGATTATGTTGGTGGTGATGTTGATAATTTTGTTGTTATGATGAATAAAAAGGCAAGAGAAGTTGGAATGAAAAATACAAAGTTTGTTAATCCTAGTGGGTTAGATAAAAATGGTATTGGTAATTATTCAACTAGTTATGATATGGCATTACTTACTAGATATGCTATGCAAAATGATATATATAGAGAAATTGTAAAAACTAAGAGTTATGTAGCAAAAAGTAATTTGAAAACTTATGTTTGGAAAAATAAAAATAAATTATTAAATTATAAATATATTACGGGAGGTAAAACGGGTTTTACTGAAACTGCTAGGAGGACTTTAGTGTCAACGGCTACGTATGATGGTATGAATTTTATTGTGGTTACATTAAGAGATAGTGATGATTGGAATACACATCTAAATTTATATGAAAATGCTTTTAAGAATTATAAGAATTATTTGGTTTTATCTAAAAAGAATTATACTGTTTTAGAGGATAAGTATTATGATAATTTATATATTAAGAATGATTTATATATTCCTCTTACTAAGAGTGAAGCTACTTCTTTAATTTCTCATGTTAAGTTAGAACGTATTAGAAATTATGATGATACTTTAGTGGGACATAATTATATTTATTTAAGGGATAAGAAGATATATGATATGCCTGTATATGCTAAGAAGAATAAAGATAAAGTAACTTTTTGGTCTAAGATAAAAGGATTATTTAGATGATTAATTATTTATGGGGAATATTTTTTATTGTAGGAATTATATATAGTTTTATTAGCCATACTAATATTGGAAATGTTATGCTTGGGGCTAGTAAGGATGCAATAGATTTGATAATGAATATGATACCTGTTATGTGTTTATGGTTAGGTATTATGAAGATAGCAGAAGTTAGTGGTTTACTTGATAAGTTATCTAATTTGTTAAAGCCTTTTCTTAAAATTGTTTTTCCTGAATTAAAGACAGAAGATGAGGCACTTAAATATATATCTGTTAATATTGTTATGAATATGTTAGGACTTGGTAATGCTGCTACACCTTTTGGTTTGAAAGCTATGAAAAAATTACAAGAAATTAATAAGAATAAAGATGTTGCTTCTCGTAGTATGATTACTTTTTTGGTAATAAATACTAGTTCTGTAACAATTATTCCTACTACTACGATAACATTAAGAATGTTACATAATTCTATAAATCCATTAGAAATAGTACCATATATTATTATAACTTCGACACTTTCTTCATTGCTTGGTTTAATTATAGATAGATTATTTTATGTGGTGAGACATGCAAGTTATAGCTAATTTGATAGTTCCTGTTATTACTTTGATAGTAATAATTTATGGATTATATAAGAAAATTAATATATATGATGTTTTTATGGAAGGGGTAATGGAAGGATTAAAAATAGTATTAAATATTTTTCCATCTATCTTTGCTATGATAGTATCAATAAATGTTTTGGTTAAAAGTCAAATACTTATTGATTTAACTAAAAATATAAACATTAGTTTATTTCCAAAAGAAATAATTCCATTAGGTATATTAAGACCAATATCAGCGTCTAGTTCTTTTATGTTACTTAATGATATTATTAAGACATATGGAGTAGATTCTTTTATTGGTAGATTATCTTCTGTTATGGTATCTAGTACAGATACGACTATTTATATAATAGGAATGTATTATTCTTCTGTTGGAATTAAGAAGATTAAACATTCTCTTATTGTAGGATTAATGGCTGATTTTATTTGTGTAGTTATATCTATTTTAGTAATTAAATTATTATAAAAGAAAAGCGACTAGAAGTCACTTTTCTCTAGGCTGTTTTCATTCATGTTATTATTATAACTATCTAATGCACCTTTACATTCGTTAGTAACGGTTTTAGATATGCTATCTTTACATGAGTGAGAACTTTTTGACTTTTTATTTTTAGCCATTTTGATCACCCAATAATATTGTTTACTAAAATATGAAAATTATACAATAATACTAGTTATTTTGTTAAAAAAATGTTAAAATACTACTTGAGGATGTGATAGAATGGCAAATATATTTAAAAAATTATTTGATAATGAGTATAAAGAATTAAAAAGGTTTAATGCTATAGCTACGAAGATTGATGCTTTAGATGAGGATATGTCTAAATTATCTGATAAAAAATTAGCTAATAAAACAAATGAATTTAAAGAAAGATTAGCAAATGGAGAAGATTTAGAAGATGTTTTAGTAGAAGCTTTTGCTACGATTAGAGAGGCTGCTTATAGAATAATTGGTGAGAAAGCTTATTTTTGTCAATTAGTTGGAGGACTTGCTATTCATTATGGTAATATTGCAGAAATGAAAACGGGTGAAGGAAAAACTTTAACAACTATTTTTCCAGCTTATCTTAATGCTTTAACTGGCGAAGGTGTTCATGTTGTAACTGTTAATGAATATTTAACTCAGAGAAATGCTGAATGGATGGGTCCTATATTTGAATTTTTAGGATTAAGTGTTGGTATTAATCTAAGAGATAAAACGCCAGAAGAGAAGAGAGAAGAGTATGCTAAAGATATATTATATACGACAAATAATGAACTTGGATTTGATTATTTGAGAGATAATATGGTTGTTACAAAGGAGAAGAGAGTTCAAAGACCACTTAATTTTTGTATTATAGATGAAGTTGACTCTATTTTGATAGATGAAGCTAGAACACCATTGATTATATCTGGTGGAGTTATGCAAGCAGCTAATTTATATACTGGAGCAGATTTTTTTGTAAAGGGCTTAAAAGAAAATGAAGATTATATTAAAGATGAGAAAACGAGAAGTATAAATTTGACTGATGAGGGAAGTCGCAAGGCTGAGAAACATTTTAATATACAAAATTTATATGATATTAATAATACTGTTTTAGTTCATCATATAAATCAAGCTTTAAGGGCTAATTATTTTATGAAAAAAGATGTTGACTATGTTGTTAGTGATGGAGAAGTTATAATTGTAGATCAATTTACTGGTCGTTTAATGAAAGGAAGAAATTTCTCAGAAGGACTTCATCAAGCTATTGAAGCTAAAGAGGGAGTAAAAATTAATCAAGAAACAAAGACATTGGCTACGATTACTTTCCAGAATTTGTTTAGAATGTATAAAAAGTTATCTGGTATGACTGGTACGGCTAAGACAGAGGAAGAAGAATTTAGAAATATATATAATATGTATGTTATATGTATACCTACGAATAAACCTGTTATAAGAATTGATGAAACTGATTTGTTATATGCTGAGAAGGCTGGAAAGTATAAAGCTATTGTTAATGTTATAAAGAATCGTCATGAGATGGGGCAACCTGTTTTGGTTGGTACCATTGCTATTGAAACAAGTGAATTAATTAGTAAAATGTTAACTAAGGAACATATTCCTCATGAAGTGTTGAATGCTAAGAATCATGCTAGAGAAGCTGAAATTATTGCTCATGCTGGTGAGAAAGGTGCTGTTACTATTGCTACGAATATGGCTGGTCGTGGTACAGATATAAAATTAGGTGAAGGTGTTCGTGAACTTGGAGGACTTTGTGTTATTGGTACGGAAAGACATGAATCTAGAAGAATAGATAATCAGTTAAGGGGACGTGCTGGTAGACAAGGAGATCCTGGATTTAGTCAGTTTTTTGTATCTTTTGAGGATGATTTGTTAGTTAGATTTGGATCTGATAAATATAAAGGTATGCTTACTAATATGGGATTTACTGGTGAACAGGCTATAAGGAGTAAGATGTTTTCTAAATCAGTTGAATCTGCTCAAAAAAGGGTTGAGGGTAACAACTTTGATATAAGAAAGCAGTTGCTTAATTATGATGATGTTATGAATAATCAAAGAGAGATTATATATAATAAGAGAAATGAAATATTAGATAGTGAATCTATTCATGAGGAAACATTAAATTTGTTTAAGGAATATATTACTTCTTTAGTACTTGGTCATATAGTAGATAATAAGGGATTGACAGAAAATGATTATTCAGAGATATTGGAGACTTGTAATGAAAACTTGTTAAAGAAACATAGGTTAAATTTATCAGAGATTAATGGTAAGGGTGAATATGAAGTTATAGATATAATCTATGATAAAGTATTAAAAGATTATCAAGAAAAGTTAGAGGATATTCCTATGGAGATAGTAAATGAGTTTGAAAAGGCTATTACTTTAAGAGTAATTGATAGTCATTGGATGGAACATATTAGTACTATGAGTCATTTAAGAGAAGGTATTGGACTTAGAGGATATGCTAACGAGAATCCACTTCAAGCTTATACGATGGAAGGATATAATCTTTTTGATAGTATGATGAATACTATTAACAAGGAAGTAGCTACTTATTTATTAAAGTCTGAAATTAGACAAAATATAGAGAGAAAAGAAGTAGTTAAGAAAACTATAACTAATGATGGAAAAGATACAGTTAGAATACAAAGAAAGAGTAATAAGGTTGGTAGAAATGATCCTTGTCCATGTGGTTCGGGTAAAAAATATAAACAATGCTGTGGTAAATAAGCTCGCAAACCCGCATAAAATAAGGGAAAAAGCGAGTTTTTTTTCTTTGCTAAAAAATTGCGAGTTTATATGCTCTGAGCCACTTTAGATACCTTTTAGATACCTTTTTTACGTTTTTTTAGTAAAAACTGCAAAAGTTACAATAATATATGCTATAATTATTATGAAAGGAGATGGTTTTTTTGAATGAAAATATAGATTTGGCAACTGCATTTGAAATGATTCAAAATTATGCTTTAAAATCTGTTTATCCAACCGTAGGTGCATTTAGTGGTTCAGTGGATATTACAAAGCACCCAGAGGCATATTCTTTACCGTCTAGTATTCTTAATCAAGTTCCAGGTGAAATCTTAAGATTATATGGTGAAGAAAAAGGTGCAAGAAAGTGGAAAGAACTTGCAACAAGTTTTTTTAGACTAACATTAGTATCTGATGTACGTGTTGAAGTAGCTAAATTAATACGTGATATCTTAGCAATGTGGGATGAAGAACGTAAATTTATGTATAAGGGAAAAGATGGGAAAGATTATACCTCTTTTGAGGAAGTTAAATCAGTAGATGAATTTTATACACAGCAAGAAAATCCTTTAATTGAAAAGGGAAGAAGTAGATAAAAAATCTACTTTTTCTTTGATAAAAAAAACCTTACCAATTTTTCTCGAAAAAAATTCATTTTTGAATTTTAGATACCTTTTTAGATACCCTGAGAGTAAATTCCAGAGTGCTGTCAGAAGTTCTCAAGTGCATTCAAGAGCAAAAAAGGGCTACAAAATGCTAGGAAAAGCTATCAAAAACCCAAAATTACAAGCCATGTGGAAGTGGGAAAAAATATAAACAGTGTTGTGGTAAATAGCCCATAAAATAAGGGTTTGTGAGGTTTTGAAATTTAAAAAAATACTCAAAAATAGCCAAAATGTTTGTAAATTGTTTGTAAAAAATACAAATTGTTTGTAAAAAATGGCTCAAACCTAGGTAAATAAAGGGGAAAATACTTACAAACAAATATATAAACATTAAAGATAGCATTCAGTTGCTATCTTTTTTCTTCGTTTTAAATGGATGTAAGGGAGGAAAAAACGATGGGAAATGTTTATGTTAAAAAAAGGGGTAGTGTTTTTCAATATCAATTCCAAATTGCTTCAGTAGATGGAAAAAGGAAGTATAAAAATAAAAGTGGTTTTTTGACTAGGAATGAGGCATTTAAGGAAGGCGTAAAAGCTTATACTGAATATATGAATACTGGTCATGCTTTTACTCCAAATGAAATATCTTATAGTGATTATTTAGATTATTGGATGAAAGAACATTGTGAGGTAAATTTAAAGTATCATACTATTGAAGCTTATAAGAGTATTATAAGAATTCATGTTAAACCTAAAATAGGTCATTATATGTTATCAACAATTACTACAGCAACATTACAAGAATTTATTAATAAAGTTTATTTAGATGGAAGTTATTCAAAGAATTTTTTAAAAAACATTTTAAAAGTATTAAAGACTTCATTTACTTATGCTTATGAAGTAGTTGGTTTTATAAAGATGAATCCAGCTGAAAAGGTTAGATTGCCTAAATATGATATTCCAGATAGTGATCTAGCTCATATATTTACTAAAGAAGAAATTGATAAAATATTAAATAGATTTACCAATAATTCATGTGTCTATTATGCTTTTTTAACAGCATATCATACTGGACTTCGTGTATCAGAAGTATTTGGACTTACATGGGAAGATATAGATTTTGAGAAAAAGACTTTAAGAGTTGATAGAAATATATTAAAAAAGAATCAGGCAGGTGGTACTAAGAAAAGACATATAAGTGGTAATTCTACTACTGTATGGTATTTTGGTACTTGTAAAACACCTAGTAGTCATAGAACAATAGAGATAGGTGATACTTTATTAAATGCTTTAAAAAAATATAAAGAGCAACAAGAAAATGATAAAAAAGAATATGGTGATTTATATATGAAACATTATGCTAAAGAAGTTATAAATCCATATAATAATAAGAAAGAAATTAAAATAGTAAATGCTATAAGTGAAATAGATGTTTCACTACCAGAAGTTTATTTATTATTTGTTAAAAAAAATGGTGTATTTGAGGGAACAGATACTTGTAAATATCCATTTAAAGTAATTCATTATGAGTTAGGAATACCTTGTAGATTTCATGATTTTAGAGATACTCATGCAACTAGATTAATAGAAGCTGGAGCTGATATTAAAGCAGTTTCTAAACGACTAGGGCATAGTACTATTGAAACAACTTATAATATATATGTTAAAGTTACTACAAAAATGGAATCTGATATTTGAATCATATATAAATACATAATTATAGTCAAATAAAAAATAATGTGTTATACTTTAAAAGAAGGAGTATTAGTATGAAAAAAGGAATAAAAATATTTTTAATTATTATATGTATTTTAATTGCTATTGTTTTGTTAGATTCAATTCAGGCATTAATCTTTAATAATGATCCAATAATAGGGACTGAAATGTGGTGTAAAAAGAGAAATGGTATTATTGTTGAAACATATCATTGCGATGGTAATAAAAAAATAACTAGAATTAAAAAGAATAATATTTGCAATTTTGAAGATGTATGTAAATAATTTTTCTATTAATTGAAACTATGAAGTAATATTAATGTTATTTAATAAATAATTAAGAGTCATTTAATAAAATGTTCTTTTTTTTAAATGTTTTATTGTATATGGCTGTTGAAAATAACAAAAGTTTATTAATATTAGTTGAAAATATTAAAAAATAGTATTATTAATATAGATATGTAAGGTGGTTATTGAATTGATTATCTTATTATATTATTAAAATGTATATTAATTTTTGATTGATGCGAGCAGTATTAACATCTACATGTTTTTGCTGCTTTTTTTAGTTTATAGCATAAAATATGGAATCATTATATCGATATAGATTCAAATATTGTTTTTGGGAGGTGATATTGTAGTAAGTATTAAAAAAACTTTTTAATTATTTTTTTGAAAGGAGAGTGTATATGAAAAAATTATTTAAAAAGTCATCTTTAATTTTTACACTTTTATTAACAACAGTTTTTTTTACTACTAATGTTTATGCTTGGTATATTCCAAGTAATAATAAGACGGCATTAGCAGTTGGTGCTACTTATAGTGATGGTATATCATCTGTTAATAATGCAAATGATGCATATTCAACATATAATGCTATGGGATTGACATCAAAAAAGATAACATCGCCTAGTTCATCTAATTTAACTGGAAGCCATGCAAATGGGACCCCTTATTTACAAAGTGGCATTGTTTATCTTAATGGGCATGCAGATTATTATTCAATGGAATTCCCAAATTCTGTTTATATTACAAAATCAAGTAGTATTTCAGGTTCAAGTATAGGTATTGGATATTATGATAATACAAAAACAGCTTTAATTGAATTTGCTGGTTGTAATACTGCTTCTAATGGTTCAAATAACATTACAAAATATGGAAATGATCAAGGAGCAAATATTACTATTGGTTGGACAACAGAACTTAATGTTGCATCTTTTGTAAATTGGAATACTAGATTTAATGATAAAATTCAAACAAAAACTACATCTGTTAATTCTGCAGTACAATCAGCAAGTAATCATATTTATTTAAGTAATACTGTTAAAAATTATAAAGTTTATGGAGCAGGAGGTTATAATCCATGGTATTGGATTACAGGTAGTACGACTGCTACTTCAACTAACCCTAATACTTTAGAAACAAATGAATATATAATTGAAGCAGATAGAAGCATTAATTATTATGATATGGATAATAATGTAAATTTTGATAGAATAGTTTCAGATTTTATCATTGACAATATTAATACTGATTTTGACTTAAATAATTATAAGTTAGAAACAAGTGGAAATGATGTAAAATATTATGATTATGTATTATATGTTGGAAATATTAGGACAAATTTAGGTTATACAGTATCTATTAATAAAGATAATGAAATTCATTTGTTTGATAATATGCAAAAATATAATGAAAAAGATGCAGTTAATCATGTTTTAAATAATGAAAATAAATATAAAAATATTAATTATAACAAATTTGAAAAGTTAGCATTATCAGAATCATTAAAAGATATTGATGGTTCAACAAGTAAGATTACTAATAGAATCAATTATTATGATTTTGATTTAAATAAAGCATTCTATGTTATTGAGGTTTTGAATACGACTCAATCAGGAGCTATGAATTTATATCAATACCAATATGATATTTAATTATTTACTGGGAATTTTAAAAGTGTAAAAAAGGTAGTAAAATTTTTGAAAGTTGCTATTTTCTCTGACATACACGGAAATAGAGAAGCATTAATTTCAATTATAAAAGATATAAAAAAAGAGGGAATTAAGAAGATAATATGCTTAGGGGATACGATAGGAATAGGGCCTAATCCTAAAGAGTGTATGGACATAATTGTTGACAATAATATTAAAATGGTTTTAGGGAATCATGAACTTTATTTTATAAAAGGTACACAAATAGATGATGAGATGGGAGATGGAGAAATTAAACATCAAAATTGGATAAAGAATCAAATTACTGATAGACAAAAACAATATCTAGAAAAGTGTAACATGACATATGAAATTGATTGTAATGGTAAAAAAGTAGTATGCGAACATTTTCTCATAGATTATAATTCAAATGATCAGTATCCTTTTCATGATTTAAAAATTGCTAAAGATGGTTCAATTAATGAAATTATAAAGCCATTAAATTATGATTTAATATTTATAGGTCATGAACATAATGTATTTACTGTTGATAACAAATTATATGATGTTGGTTCATCAGGATGTAGAAAAGATAATACTACACAATACACAATATTTGATACTGAAACATTTACAGTTGAAACAAAAAGTTTAGAGTATGACAGAACTAATTTTGAACAAGATTTATTAAAAGAAAATTATCCTGATAGAAATTTGATAGCAAAATGTTTTTTCGGAATTGAACTTTAATATGAGAACCATTTTTTTAGATAAGTTATTAGATAAGTTGTTGAATAAAACTTTCAATATTTCAATAAAAAATTATTAAATTAAAATAAAAGATATCAATTTAAAAGGAAAAAATTACTTGGTTGTTTTAATATTTTACTATGTGGGTCTGGTAAGAAATACAAGAACTGTTGTGGTAAATAGCCTCGCACCCCCCTTATAAAATAAGGGATTGTCAAAAATAGAAAAAGCGATAAATTTGTCTACAGATTACAATTTGTTCACGACTTGTCCACATAGTATAAATAATGTGGACAGAATTAAAAAATAAGTAAAAAGGATGCAGACAACATTTTTAAATGTCGACATCATTTTTGCTTGTAGTGATTTTTGACATATTAGTATTAATTTGTTATAATTTAAATGTAGTAAATCAATTAGTCATTCGCGTTTTACTACCAGATAAATAAATGTTTAAAGGAATAATGAAGAGTCTTAAGAATCTCCTCATGAATGACAAAAAATATACACATTAATTCTGTGATTGTTTTTTGTGTTGTATTCATGAAAGGAGGTTCTTTTTATATACAATCACATTTTAGATTAAGAGAGGATGGTAGAAAATGAAAGCAAACGAACATGATTTTTATAGTGAAATAGCTAATTGGTCTTTTGAAGATATAAACTATACTAGCGAAGTAATTACAAATTGGATTTATGAAGATGAAATAAAAAAACGTGTAAAAGAAAATACAAAAATTTTAGATTTGGGAACAGCAGCAGGAGAAAAAGTGCTTAAAAATTTTCCAAATTGTGCTGAAATATTGGGAACAGATTTCTCAGATGAAATGATAGAAACAGCTAATAAAAATTTATTACAAAGTGGAAGAAAGAATATTTCATTTAGAGTTATGGACAATCTAAAAATGGATACTCCAGATAATTACTTTGATTTAGTAACAGCACGTCATACAATAATTGATCCGCTGCAAATATATAAAACATTAAAAAAAGGTGGGCAACTTGTTATAAGAGGTGTTGATAAATTGGATTGTTGGGCTTTAAAAAGAATGTTTAAAAGAGGTCAAGCATATCACGATGTTAAGCCTATAAGCTTAATAGATTATGAAGCAATACTGGATGCAGGATTTAAAGAAGCAGAATTAATTCCACTTCATGTAATAGAGTACTATAAAACAAAAGAAGATTTATATGCTTTACTAGTTAAAACTCCAATATTAGATGACTTCTCAGAAGAATCATTTAATGAATATGAAAGAAAACCAATAGAGAAGAAAACATTTGAAAAATATGTTAAACAAAACACTACTGAAAAAGGCATCAAATTAATCAGAAGATATTATGGAATAATTGGAAAAAAATAATAATTACTAGTATGAATGCTAACAGTTTTTGTTAGCGTTCTTTCTATTTATAAAAGAGCAAAATAATGATAAATATAACAAAAGTTATTAAATTTTGAAGATGAAAAACTTGAAGAAGGAAGCACATGTTCCAAAATGGAACATATGGGTAACAATGGCAAACAAGTTTATAATACAAAATATTATAATCTAGATATGATCATTTCAATAGGTTTTAGGGTTAACTCTAAAAAGCAATTAAATTTAGAACTTGGGCAAATAAAATAATTAAAGAGTATATGGTACAAGGTTTTGCATTAAATGATGAAAGATTTTTAAAAGCAAAAAAATCTGATCAAGAGTATTTTAAAAGATTACTTGAAAGAATTAAATTAATTCGTACAAGCGAGAGAATGTTTTATCAAAAAATTACGGATATATTTGCTGAATGTTCTATTGATTATGATAAAAAAAAATAGTGATACTGCAATAACTTTTTATAAAACTATTCAAAATAAATTTCATTATGCAATTACTGGAAACACTGCTGCTGAAATAGTTTATAAAAGAGTGGATTCTAAAAAAAGAAAATATGGGACTTACTACCTTGGAAAATTCACCTGATGGGAAGATTTTAAAATCTGATGTAATTATTGCCAAGAACTATTAAATGAACAAGAAATTAAAAATTTAAATAATTTAATAAACTTATTTTTGGATATTGCTGAAAATAATGCAGAGAGAAATATAACAATGTACGTGGAAGATTGGAAAAATGAAGTAGAAAATACACTAAAAGTTTTCCATCAGAAGGAAAAGGAAAAATCTCACATAAACAAGCAGTCGAAAAATCGGAAAACGAATATGAAAAATATAAAGTTATACAGGATAAGAATTATGTGTCAGATTTTGATAGACTATTAAGTGAAATATAGCAAATTGAAAATAAATAAATTGCACATTGAATAAAAAGGCAAAAATTGATATAATCATATTAGATGAACGGATGTGGTCAATGTCCACAAGAAATCCACATTAGAGAAATACTTATAGTACAGGTAATATCATAAATACAAATAATATAGATGTT
>ERZ779737.175-NODE-175-length-66489-cov-22.616236_pt1 | contig 66489 bp, 53 predicted proteins | sample MGYA00511889_ERZ779737 | MGnify/ENA primary metagenome ERZ779737 (study PRJEB29588, sample SAMEA2163575) | human gut metagenome | biome: human gut; feature: human-associated habitat; material: faeces | place: Denmark | collected 2008/2010 ... | reverse complement strand
AATGCCGCAAAAAGTTTGAATTTGCCTTGAAACAGGCAAAAAGCATGGGTAAAAACGGATTCTATGTTTTTGACCAGGATGACTATGAGGTCTTTTTGCAAAAAGGAAAAATTGTAGCAGCACTTCGTAATGCTATTGTAAACAATTATGAAGGCTTTGAAGTCAATTATCAGCCGATCGTGGACTGCCAGACGGAACAGATCATTGGAGCAGAGGCTCTGATGCGTTTTTCCATGATAACGGAAGAAGGACGGGAGTTTGTTTCACCGATGGAGTTTATCCCACTATTGGAAGAGACCGGATTGATCATTCCCGCCGGAAGATATATTTTGAACGAAGCCGCAGCAATGTGCCGTGAAATGCAGAAATATATTCCGGATTTCAGGATGAATGTAAATGTTTCTTATGTTCAGATCCTGCAGAGCAATGTGGAACGGGATATTCTGGATGTCATTCAAAAGTACGCTTTAAAGCCGGAATGCTTATGTGTTGAAATGACAGAAAGCGGATTTATGGATATGACACCTTCGTTTTGCAAATTCCGTAAAAGCTTGGACAAGAATGGGATCCCTTTTGTGATCGATGATTTTGGAACAGGATATTCGAATCTTCATTGTATACGTGATATGAATCCGAGTTACGTGAAAATGGACAGGGATTTTACCGCCAAGGCGATGAACAGTGACAGGGATTATGAATTATATAAAAATATCATTCCCATGGTACATAGTATTAACGTCAGGATATGCGCAGAAGGCATTGAGGAAAGAGAATGGCTTCTGAAAATGAAAGAAATGAAGGTGGATTTTCTGCAGGGATATTATTTTGGAAGACCATGCGGGAAGGAACAGTTTCTACAGCAATATGCCAGTGGCATCAATGTTAAATAAAGAGAGTAAGGCAGACTCAGCTATGTGGGGCTGCCTTATTTTATGGTCTTATCAGAAGGATGAGTTCCTAACGGCTTGTCTGAGTCTCTCCAGGTCATCTACATCAGGGTGAGACAATGCACAGTCAAAATTCTGGATCAATACATCAAGATTTGCCGGATGATCGGGAGCTTCCTTCATTTTCAGGTAGCGTTCCCGGACAGACTGCGGCATTCTGCCCTGACACATATACTCTCCGACGATAACATTGCTTGCGTCAACGAACTGTTTAACCTGATTCAGGATTTTCCGGAAATAGATATCGCTGCCACCAAAGCCTGCAGTTCCAAACAGAAAAATCTGTTTATTCTTTAACTGCGATAATAGCTGTAATGTCTTGGTATCTGCATTTCCCTTGTCTGTCCAAAATCCGATATAGAGCAGTTCGGAAGAAGGGATCACTGTGTCGGACACACCGAAATACTCACATTCATCCTGTGGTAATGCCTCGTGGATCGCATCAGCCAGCACCTTGGTATTACCTGTTAAGCTGCTATAAACGATGGAATATTTTTTATTCTTCATATCATGTTGTCTCCTTTCATAGGATCATGAAATTATCATATCGCATTCCTATTTTAGTTCGGAAAGCATGATTTGTCGAATGAATTTTCCATAAACATTTTACGGGGTAAAATAGATAGTTACTTTTTTCAGCTACGTGTGATAAACTTGTTGATAAGTGGATAAAAGATCATGGACAGAACTCCGATAGGGGAATAAAAGCGGGGGCTGCCCCGGTATCATTTAATGAGGTAGAAAAAGTTGACAGAAGAGAAATATACGATCCGAAAGTATAAAAGAATTTTATTTTATGTGGTGATTCTTGTGCTGCTTGCAGCCTTTTTTTTAGGGCAGCGCATTTACCCCAGTGAGAGGGAACCGGTCACGGAGGAAAGCATTACTTTTACGGGAACCTTTTACCGGGTGCTGGCAGACGGAACAGAACAGGAGATCCAGGTCCCGGGCAGATGTGATGTGCCTGCAGGAGAGCTTCTGGTCATACGGTCAGTGCTTCCACAGGATTATAAGGAAAATACGATCGCCATCAGATCTTCCCTGGAGAATGTGCGTATTTACATCGGAGGGGAACTGAGGACGGTGTATGATACGGAGAATACCAGGCCCTTTGGGAAAAATTCTGCCAGCCGGTATGTGTTCTGCGAGACATCAGGCGAGGATGCGGGAAAGGAAGTGCGGATCGAACTGCAGTCCTTTACCCACAAGTATTCCGGTGTCGTCATTACGGTATATTGTGGGGATAAATTAGATATTTGGGCATATATGTTCCACTGCTATTTTATGGTAACTTTGATCGCCTGTACGATGTTGTTTGCCGGACTGGTCGTGCTGATCATTAGTCTGGTGCTCGATATTGTATACAAGACGAGATTTGATCTGGAGTACCTGGGATGGTGCATGATCCTGGGAGCAGTGTGGATGCTGGGAGAATCGAAGCTACGCCAGCTGTTTGTTTCCAATGCTTCTATTCTGTCGAATATGTGCTTCTTCGTTGTGATGATCTGCCCGATTCCGATCCTGTTCTATGTTGACAGTGTGCAGCAGGGAAGGTACCGGAAGGTCTATCATGTGGCAGAGTGTATCACTTGTGTGAATTTTGTACTATGCACGGCCTTACAGGTACTGAATATCGCAGATTTTATCTCGACAATGTTTTTGTCCCACATGGTGATCGCAGGAACCTTCCTGACGGTATTTATCACCATTTGCAGGGATCTTATCCAGGGAACAGCGAAACATTACAAGCTTCCGTTGATCGGACTGGTGGTTGCCATGATCGCAGTCATGCTGGAGGTGACAGCAGTGTATCGTGTCGTGTCTCTGTCCGGAATCTTTATCGCAACCGGACTGGTGGTCCTGCTGGTCGTTACTCTGATCCAGACAATGGACCGCATCCGCGAGCTGGAGCTGGCCAGGCAGAGAGAGGCAAGGGAAAGTCTGGATTATCTGACAGGTCTTCCCATGCGTCATAAGGGTGAGGCACTGATCCTTGAGAAAATGCAGAAGCAGGGCGGCTGTCTGGGATTTGTGGATATGGATAATCTGAAGAAGATAAATGATGTCTATGGACATAAGGCGGGGGATCATGCCCTCAGACTGGTGGGAGCGACGCTTACAGAGTGCATGAAGAACGCAGTAGTCTGCCGTTTGGGAGGAGATGAATTTCTGTTCTATCTGCCGGAGGTATCGGAAGCAGAAATGAATACGCGGGTGAGAAGTCTGTTTGACAGCTTTCGTGCGGCAAAAAATGCTGCGGCGGAGACTTCAGCGGCATCCCTGTCCTGCGGTCTGTGCATGTGCAGACAGGGAGACAACTTTGAAGAATATTATATAAAAGCGGACAAAGCATTGTATTATGTCAAACAGAACGGCAAGAATAATTACCGGTTTTATGAGGAGCTGGAGGAACAGTAGCTGGATGCACAGAAATTAGATGGAATCCCGGGCAATCAGCATGACATCCAGTAATACTTCCCTGCCCATGTAAATGGGATTTTGTATGGCAGATAGCAGCTCCGTTACAGCCAGCTCTGCTTTACGTTCCATGTTCTGATGAATGGTTGTCAGCTTCGGAACGGTAAGGCGGGCGTAATTGATATCATCGAATCCGGCGATTCCCAGGTCTGCGGGGACCCGGATACCCTTGGAGCCTAAGTAACTGATGGCCTCAATGGCAAAATAATCCGAAAGAAAGAAAGCCGCCGTCTTCGTTGGAAAGGGAATCTGACGCAGTAGCTGCTGATAGAAGCTTTCTCTGGTGATCTGGGTCTCGCCGATATTGATCAGACGTATTTTTTTCTCTTTATTTCCGACAGTCAGTTCCTCAAACATTTCTCTGGCACCGGTCCATCTTGAATAATCCACACCATAATCGTTGGTGGCACATACCAGTATGTTTTCATAACCGCATTGCAACAAATATTCTGACATCAGGCCACCCCCTGTGGAGTCATCCAGCCCAATGTTAGTGACGGGAGTATCATCGTGAGAGATTCCGTAAGCATCAATAGAGACTACGGGCTTGTGGATCAGGTGCCAGATCTTATTGCAATCATTGCGGGAGAAGGACAGAGCAATGACTCCATCGATATTCCATGCCATGACGGTACGGAAGACTTCATTGACGTCATCTGTGGAGTAGAGCAACATATAATAACCCAGCAGTCGCAGCTTTTCTTCGACAAAGCCGATGATCTTGCCGTAAAAGGGATCGGAGATCACGGCATCCTCATATTTCTTGTGGGTATGGATAACGACAGCCACCATTTTGGAACTGCCGTTATTTAGTACACTCAGTCCCATTTTCTGGACATATCCCATTTCCTTGATCAAGTTCTCGATCAGTTCAATTGTTGCGGGAGAGACCTTCTTCGTATTTCCATGGATCACATTGGATACGGTGGCAGTGCTGACTCCGGCGCGCTCGGCAATATCTTTGATAGTAGTCATAGATAGGTTCCTCCTGTACTCAGACTATTTTAGTTATAACAGAATCCCCAAATATTGTCAAAAATGTACAAAAGAAAGAGGTTTTCATTTGGCTATTAAATAGGTTATGAACATAACCTATTTACATATATGTATCCGAGTGATATGTTGATGATACAGAAGTTATGTACATAACTAAACGAAAACAGGGACAACGTATTGTATGGAAATCATGCAGGACATGCGAAGGAGGTAAATAGGCTTATGAAAAAGAAAGTAGTGGGAGGAATCCTTACAGCAATGATGATCACCGGTATGTTCAACGGCTGCGGAAATTGACGGAGCGACAGCGTTTCAGACATTTCTGAAAATCAAGCTGCAGTTGGTGGCACCGGCATTTACCATTGGGTTGTTCTTATCGATTTCGGATTCGTTCAAAATGTTCGACCAGAACCTGTCTCTGACAGCAGGCGGTCCTGCCAACATTACGGAAATGATCGCACTGAATATCTATAATACGGCATTCAAGGAATCGAAGCTGGGACAGGCACAGGCAAATGCACTGGTGTTCCTGATTGTAGTGGTCGTGATTTCCGTATATTCTACATTAGCTGCCAGCGGTATATCGTGAAGGGTGTTACTGACGGTGCAGTCAAGGGGTGATGGCGCGGTATCAATGTCAGGGGACAAAAGCCCACGGCATCTAAAAATAAAGTAACAATATCAGAAAGACAGAACAACAGGAAAGGTTGGATAACGATATGGATAAGAAATGGTGGAAAGAAAGCGTAGTATATCAGATATATCCCCGCAGCTTCTGCGACAGCAACGGAGACGGCATCGGTGATCTGAGAGGTATCATCTCTAAGCTGGATTATCTGGAAAGCCTGGGTGTGGATGTATTGTGGCTGTGCCCGATCTACAAATCTCCTAATGATGATAATGGCTACGATATCAGTGATTACCGTGATATCATGGATGAATTCGGCACTCTGGCTGATTTTGATGAATTGCTGGAGAAGGCACATGAGCATCATCTCAAGATCATGCTGGATCTGGTGGTGAACCATACCTCTGATGAACACAAATGGTTCATTGAGAGCAGAAGTTCTAAAGATAACCCTTACAGAGACTATTATATCTGGCAGGAAGGGAAAAACGGTAATCCACCCAACAACTGGGATTCCAACTTCAGCGGCTCCGCGTGGAAATATGATTCCCGGACGGATATGTATTACCTGCATTTGTTTTCCGAGAAACAGCCGGATCTGAACTGGCGTAATACAAAAGTGCGTGCGGAAGTCTATGATCTGATGAAATGGTGGCTGGATAAGGGGATTGACGGATTCCGAATGGATGTCATCAATATGATCTCCAAGGTGGAGGGATATCCTGATGGCGAACCGACTCCGGGCTCCAAATACGGCAACCGCCTGCCTTATGTGATGAATGGACCTCATGTGCATGAATATTTACAGGAGATGAACCGGGAAGTTCTGTCTAAATACGATGTGATCACCGTGGGTGAGGCTCCCTGTACTTCTGTGGAGGATGCCATCAAATACACCGGCTTTGACAGACAGGAGCTGAATATGGTATTCACCTTTGAGCATATGGATGTGGACAGTGATAACGGTTACAAATGGACAGACAAAAAGCCGGATCTCGTAGAACTGAAGCGTGTGTTCAGTAAATGGCAGACCGGACTCAATGGAGTGGGCTGGAACAGTTTGTATCTGAACAATCATGATCAGCCGAGAATGGTATCCCGTTTTGGCGATGATGGAAAATACTGGAAGGAATCCGCTAAAATGCTGGCAGTCTGCCTGCATATGATGCAGGGAACCCCCTATGTCTATCAGGGGGAAGAAATCGGTATGAAGAACATGGTATTCCATAATATTGAGGAATGCAATGATATTGAAGCCATTAATGCTTATAAAGAATATACATCCGATGGCAGGATCACACCAGAGGACATGATGCGTTATATCAATCGTAAGGGCAGAGACAATGCCAGAACTCCTATGCAGTGGAATGCGGAGAAAAATGCCGGATTTACCACCGGTACACCCTGGCTTATGACTAACCCCTGTTACACAAAGATCAATGTGGCAGCCCAGGAGGAGGATCCCGATTCCATCCTGAATTTCTATCGTAAAGTAATCCGTCTGCGTAAGGATTATCCGATTGTGGTATATGGATCCTATGAACTGCTGTATCCTGAGCATGATAAGATCTATGCCTATGAGAGAATCCTGGGACAGGAAAAGCTTTTGGTTGTATGTAATTTTGCAGGAGAAGCTATGGATCTGGAAATTCCTGCGGAATTCGTTGAAAAGTCAGCAAAACTGCTGATATCCAATTACCCGGGGACGAAGATCACAGATACTCTGCATCTGCAGCCCTATGAAGCAAGAGTATATCATATCGAGGGATAAGGGGCATCAGCCATGGACAAGTATTTATATAAATTACACATAAAGGGGATCCAGCACATCGGGATCCCTACACAGAAATATCAGGAGACTCTGGATTTCTACCGTTCTCTGGGATTCGAGATCATAAATCAGGAGAATTATCAGGGACACAGAGTGGCTTTCCTGAGAATACACAACGTGATGCTGGAGGTGTACGAAAGCGAGACTACCGCAGATGCCACGGGCAGCATCGATCATATCGCATTATCCGTGGAGAAGGTGGATCAACTGTTCCGTGAAATGCAGGGAGTATACCGGCTCCTCAGCACGGAAGTGGAGCAGCTGCCATACTGGAAATCCGGCATCCGGTTTTTCAAGGTGGAGGGTCCTAATCATGAAGTGATTGAACTGTGTGAGATGCTGTGATGAAATTGAATTTTCAAGACTGATCTCCTTTGATCCCAATCTGCGGCTTTCCCTGTGGAAGACGCCGGAAGAAGCCAGAAAGCGTATCCTGTATGGGATGAAGCAATGTGATATCATGAAGATATCGGAAGAGGAAGTTGCCTTTGTATCGGAACAGGAAAGTCTGGAGAAAGGTGTTTCCTTTATCCGGGACAACTCTGACAAAAAAATATTGTTTGTTACATTGGGGAATAAAGGCAGTATAGCATATTATAAGGATGAGAAAATATATTGCGGGGGGATCCATCAGGAGCATGTCGTTGATACGACCGGAGCCGGAGATACCTTCTGCGGGGCAGTCTTAAGCCGGATTCTGGAATTAGGGACAGATGCCCTGACAGAGAAGGATATCCGTGAGATGCTTTTATTTGCAAATGCTGCCGCATCCATCGTTGTTACCAGAAAAGGTGCGTTATGTTCTATGCCGGAGCCGGAAGAGATCCGGGCTGCTTCTTCCTTAATTGACAAAGTCCTGTAAAATAGGTAAGCTATATTTGTAAAATGATACGTGGAGGTATCGCATTATGGCTGAAATGAATCCTGGACAAACATGGGAGTGTGAACAGAAGCTCCCGCTGCCTATTGGTGTGTCTAACTATTGTCTTGCGGCTTCAGAGTACTATTACATCGACAAGACGATGATGATAAAAGACTTTATTGATGAACGCCCCATGGTAACACTTTTCACCCGCCCCCGGCGTTTTGGCAAGACACTCAATATGGATATGCTGCGCACTTATTTTGAAAGAAGTGATAAAGATACTTCTGTGTATTTCCGGGATAAAAAAATATGGTCCTGCGGACAAAAGTATAGAGATTACCAAGGCAGATATCCGGTGATCTTTCTGACTTTCAAGGACGTGAAGTTTGACACATGGGAAGAGACCTTTGCGGCACTTCGTGACATTTTTGCAAAAGAGGCACAGCGGCACAAAGAGTTACAGAGCAGTGAAAAATGTGACGGATACAGCAGAAAAGTCTATGAAAGGCTGGTCAATGGCAGTGCAACAGAGGTGGAATTATCTTCGGCACTCCTTGATCTGTCCGCAATGCTTCACAGCCATTATGATGTTGCGCCGGTTATCATCATTGATGAGTATGATACTCCCATTCAACAAGGGCACAGTGAGGACTATTACGACAAGATTATCCGGTTTATGCGGAATCTTTTTTCAGGAGGTTTTAAGGACAACAGTCATCTGTCATTTGGGTTCCTCACCGGCATTTTGCGGGTAGCCAAAGAAAGTATTTTTAGTGGAATGAACAACCTGTCTATTAATTCTGTGCTGGACAACAAATACAGCGCTTACTTCGGATTTACGGCAGACGAGGTCCGGGAGATGGCAGCATATTATGACGCGGCTGATAAATACGACGAAATATGTCAGTGGTATGATGGCTATCTCTTTGGAAAGACAGAAATTTTCAATCCCTGGTCTGTGGTCAGTTATTTCAGCAACAAATGTGAACCGAGACCCTTCTGGGTATCTACGGGAAGTAATGATGTCATTGGTGAAGTACTTGCAGTGGCAGACAATGAGATATATGACCGCCTCACTTCTCTGGTCAATGGTGAAACTTTTACCACATTTATTGATACGGATGTGATCTATCCACAGATCAAAAGCAATCCATCGACTATTTATAGCTTTCTGCTTATGACTGGATATTTAAAAGTGTTGAATACATCTCTTTCTTTCAATGGGGATTTCCTATGTGAGGTTGCATTGCCAAACCGTGAGATTTCTCTGGTATATAACAAAGAGATTCTACAACGTATGGAAAATATAATTCCACAGGCCACAGCCATTTCGATTCAGGAGGCCACTTTTTCAGGTGATCATAAACGGCTGAAATCGCAGCTCCAAATGTTACTGACGCAGTCAGTGAGTTTTTTCGATACTGCCGGAGAGAATTTTTATCATGGGTTTATGCTGGGACTGTGTGCATTGATGAGTGGAACTTTTGCGACTTCTAACAGGGAGTCCGGTGACGGCCGGTATGATATTCAGTTAAAACCTATCCGCAAGGGGATGCCGGGTATATTGATTGAACTGAAAGCCGGGAAAAACTGCAGTGATGAAGAATTGAAAAATATGTCTGAAGCCGCATTGAAGCAGATTACGGATAAAAAATATGATACAGAGATGAAGAATGCCGGGATTCAGACAATCTATAAGTATGGAGTGGCCTTCAGTGGAAAAAACGTGGAGATAGCGGTCGAATAGGAAATGGAGCTGACTACAGCAAATAACAAAACCAAAAGAATGATCCAAGAAAGGGTGCCAGATAAGCAGGCATCCTTTTTCTATAAATTTTTTATTAAAAAGTTTACAAAATTTTACGATAATGTTCAAAAATATACAATATATCAAAAGTGATGTAGACAAACAATAAAAAGATGGGTAATATGTATATGTAATCAGCCAGATGAACGAAAAGTATGTACAACATGCTACATATTTAAAGCAAGAAATATAAAATAAGGAGGAATGTTGCCGATGAAACAGTTCAGCTATATCATTAAGGATGAAATCGGTCTGCATGCACGTCCTGCGGGACTGCTCGCCAAGGAAGCGAAAAAGTATCAGAGTACAGTGACACTTTCCTGTAAGGGGAAATCAGCTGCAGCAAGCAAGCTGATGGCGATCATGGGAATGGGCGTGAAGCACGGAGACAACGTGGAAGTCACGATAGAAGGAGCGGATGAAGATACCGCAGCAGCAGAGCTTCAGAAGTTTTTCCGTGAGAACCTCTAGGAGAAGACCTGCACGGCAGAGTTTGGAAGGTAGAAAATGGAAAAATATATTGGAAAATCCGTATATAAGGGAACAGCGATCGGACCTGTCAGTGTTTTGAAGAAAAAGGACAGTCTCGTTAAGAGGATCCATATTGAAAACACAGAGGAAGAACTGAAACGGCTGGATGCGGCTAAGGAACGTACGATGACGCAGCTGGGGCAGTTATACGAGAAGGCTCTGCAGGAGGTCGGAGAAGTCAATGCAGCCATTTTCGAGGTGCATCAGATGATGCTCGAGGATGACGATTATCAGGATGCCATTCACAGCATGATTCAGAACGAAGAAGTGAATGCAGAGTATGCGGTGGCAGTGACCGGTGATAATTTTGCAGAGATGTTCGCCAACATGGATGATGAATATATGCAGGCCCGCTCAGCGGATGTCAGGGATATCTCCAACCGGCTCGTCCGCAATCTGTCCGGGGAGGAGCAGATTGACTGGAGTACCATGGAGCCATCGATCATTGTGGCAGATGATCTGACTCCCAGTGAGACGGTACAGATGGATAAGAGTAAGATCCTGGCCTTTGTCACAGTACATGGCTCAACGAATTCCCATACTGCGATCCTTGCACGTATGATGAATATTCCGGCACTGATAGGGGTACCGTTGGAACTGGAGAAAATCCATAACGGGACCAGGGCTATTGTGGACGGCAGGGAAGCGGTATTTTACCTGGATCCTGAGGAAGAGCAGATCCGGCAGGCAGAAGCGGCACAGCAGACGGAACAGAGACTAAGAAGCCTGCTGGCAGAATACAAGGGACGTGAATCCGTGACAAAGAGCGGACGCAAGGTCAATGTATATGCAAATATCGGCAGCGTATCGGATGTGGCATATGTACTGGAGAATGATGCGGAGGGAATTGGTCTGTTCCGCAGTGAATTCTTATATCTCGGAAGGGATTCTCTTCCGGATGAGACAGAACAGTTCAATGCTTACCGTCAGGTGCTGCAGATGATGGCAGGGAAAAAGGTCATCATCCGTACCCTTGATATCGGTGCAGACAAAAATGTAGATTACCTCGGACTGGGCAAGGAAGATAATCCTGCCATGGGATACCGTGCGATCCGGATCTGTCTGGAGCAGCCGGAGATCTTCAAGACACAGCTGAGAGCACTTCTCAGGGCGGCAAAATACGGAACATTGGCTATTATGTATCCGATGATCATTTCCGTGGAGGAAGTGCTGGATATTCAGAAAATCGTGGCTGAGGTGGCTAAGGAGCTGGAGGAAGAAAAGCTTCCTTACGCAATTCCGGAACAGGGAATTATGATCGAGACTCCTGCAGCTGTCATGATGAGTGAGGAGCTGGCGGAGCATGTTGATTTCTTCAGTATCGGCACGAATGATCTGACACAGTATACGCTGGCTATCGACAGGCAGAACAACAGACTGGACAGATTCTATAATCCACATCATGAGGCAGTCCTGCGTATGATACAGATGACTGTTGACGGAGCACATAAGCATGGAAAATGGGTCGGCATCTGTGGAGAGCTGGGAGCGGATACGACACTGACCACACGATTTGTGCAGATGGGAATTGATGAACTCAGTGTGGCACCGTCCATGGTGCTGAATGTCCGTAGTAAAATATGCGAAATGGAGTGAGAGATTCATGAGAATATACAAAGCAAAAGATTATGCAGATATGAGCAGAAAGGCTGCAAATATCGTATCGGCACAGGTTATTATGAAACCGAATTGTGTTCTCGGACTGGCTACGGGATCTACTCCCATCGGCCTGTATAAACAGCTGGTGGAATGGTTCCGCAAGGGAGACCTGGACTTTTCTGAGGTTATGACAGTGAACCTGGACGAATATAAGGGGCTGAGCCGGGAAAACGATCAGAGTTATTACTATTTTATGCACCAGAATCTGTTTGACCATGTGAATATCCCGGTGGAAAATACACATCTGCCAAACGGAATGGAACCGGATTCGGAGAAAGAATGCCGTAGATATACGGAACTGATCCAGTCACTGGGCGGCGTGGACCTGCAGCTTTTGGGAATTGGACATAACGGGCACATCGGCTTCAACGAACCGGGAGAGAGTTTTGACAAGCAGGTACATTGCGTGAACCTGACAGAGTCTACGATCGAAGCCAACAAGAGATTCTTCGCATCGGCGGAGGATGTTCCGAAGCAGGCATACACCATGGGGATCAAGACCATTATGCAGGCGAAGAAAATATTGATCGTAGCCAGCGGCGAAGACAAGGCGGAGATCGTACAGAAAGCTTTCTTCGGACCCATCACACCGCAGGTGCCGGCATCGGTATTACAGCTTCATAATGATGTGACACTGGTGGCAGACGAAGCAGCGCTCAGTAAGCTTTCTGAATAAGAAGGGGGAAGCTGATAGGTCATGAGAATCAGAAATGCAAATATATATACAGAAGAGCATCGGTTTGTCAGAGGGGATGCAGCCGTGGAGAACGGCAGGTTCGTAAGCTGCACCGGGGATCCGGCAGGTGAGGAAGCTGTTGTGGATGCCAAAGGCATGTATCTGATACCGGGACTGGTGGATATTCATTTCCATGGTTGTAAGGGCGCAGATATGTGTGACGGTACGAAGGAAGCACTGGATGTCATCACATCATATGAAGCCTCTGTCGGTGTGACAAGTGTCTGCCCGGCTACCATGACGATACCTAAGGATGAACTGCTGGAGGTCATGAAAAATGCCGGCAGCTATGAGTATTCCGGTGGATCCCACCTGGTGGGAATTAATATGGAAGGACCTTTTATCAGTCCGGCGAAAAAGGGTGCTCAGGCGGCAGAAAATATCATGCACTGCGATTACGAATATTTCAGCAGGCTGCAGAAAGCAGCGAACGGGCTGATCAAGCTGGTAGATATCGCACCGGAGGAGCCGGGAGCGATGGAATTTATCGACAGAGCCAAAGGAGAAGTGGTCATTTCACTGGCGCATACAGCTTCCGGTTATGATACAGCAAGAGAAGCCATTGAACATGGAGCATCTCATGCGACACATTTGTATAATGCAATGCCGCCGATGAACCACAGGGAGCCCGGCGTGATCGGAGCAGTGAGAGATTCAGAGAAATGTCATCCGGAGCTGATCTGTGATGGTGTACACATTCATCCGTCAGTGATCCGTGCAACGTTTGCGATGTTTGGCGCTGACCGCATGATCCTGATCAGTGACAGTATGCGTGCAACGGGACTGGAGGATGGTGAATATACTCTGGGAGGACAGCCGGTTACCGTCAGAGGCAATCTGGCTACCCTGCATGACGGCACGATCGCCGGATCGGCGACGAATCTGATGGATTGTATGCGGTTTGTAGTAAAAACAGTCGGTCTGCCGTTAGAGACGGCAGTGATGTGTGCCACGGAGAATCCGGCGAAGGAGATCGGCATTTTCAATGAAGTGGGCAGTATATCCGTTGGTAAGAGAGCAGATTTCGTACTCCTGGATCAGGAACTGAACATTGCAGCGGTATATATCGACGGAAAGGAGTTCACATGTTAGATTTTTTGAAAGGTAAGCGAAAAGGGAATTGTATCGGATCTCCCTGTAAGGGGAAGGCAGTTGCTCTTACGGAGGTACCGGATCCTACATTTTCCGAGAAAATACTGGGAGACGGATTTGCTGTGATCCCTTCTGAGGGGAAAATATATGCTCCTGCAGACGGAGAGGTGACCGTGGTATTTGATACGCTCCATGCGATCACCATGACAACGGATCAGGGAGCGGAGCTTCTGATCCACATCGGACTGGACACCGTGACACTCAAGGGAGCCCCCTTCACAGCACATGTTGCTGCCGGAGACCATGTCAAAAAGGGCGATCTTCTGCTGGATGCGGATCTGGAGAAGATTCAGGAAGCCGGACTGCATATCATCACTCCGGTATTGGTCTGCAATACCGATGAATATAACAAGATCAGTATTCTGAAGGAGGGAGAGGTATCTCCCGGCGAGGACGTGCTCCAGATCTCTTAAGAGCAGTACGTCCGTATCAACTAACGAAACTGACCGGAACTGTTCCGGTTTAGTATAATGTAAAGGAGGAGAAATGTATGAAGTTTCTTCAAAAACTGGGTAAAGCGTTAATGCTTCCCGTAGCGGTTCTGCCGATCTGCGGTATCCTCATGGGTATTGGTTACAGGTTGTGCCCGGCCACGATGCAGGGTGGTGAGATCCAGGGTGTAGCAAATCTGATCGGTCTGTTCCTCGTAAAAGCAGGTGGTGCTCTGATCGACAACATGGCGATCCTGTTCGCAATCGGTGTAGGTGTCGGTATGTCAGAGAAAAATGACGGTACCGGAGCCATCGCAGCTCTGGCTTCCTGGCTGATGCTCACAACACTTCTGTCTACCGGATTTGTTACGACCATTATGCCCTCCATCGCTGAGGATGCTACCAAGACACTGGCATTCGATAAGATTGCGAATCCCTTTATCGGTATTATTGCCGGTATTATCGGTTCCATGTGCTACAACAAGTTCAAGGATACCAAGCTTCCTGACTGGCTGTCCTTCTTCAGTGGCAAGCGCTGTGTAGCTATCGTAGCAGGTGTGGTATCTATTCTGGCATCTGTTGTACTGCTGTTCGTATGGCCTTTACTGTTCGGCGGTTTGGTAGCTCTCGGTGAAGCCATTGTAGGTCTGGATGTAGTCGGCGCAGGTATTTATGCTTTCCTGAACCGTCTGTTGATCCCTACCGGATTACATCACGCACTGAACAACGTATTCTGGTTCGATACCATCGGACTTGGAGATCTGAAGCACTTCTGGGCAGGTGAGACAAGCGCTGATGTATCCTGGAGCCTTGGAATGTATATGTCCGGCTTCTTCCCTTGTATGATGTTCGGTATCCCCGGTGCGGCTCTGGCAATGGTAAAATGTGCAAAGCCCGCCAAGAAAAAGGCAGCGATCGGTCTGGTAGCTTCCGCAGCAATCTGTTCCTTCATCTGCGGCGTTACCGAGCCCTTTGAGTTTGCATTCATGTTCTTAGCTCCCGGACTGTATGTGATCTATGCAGCACTGTACGGCATCTTCACCATGATCACTGTTGCTCTTGGCTTCCGTGCAGGCTTCAGCTTCTCCGCAGGTGCGATGGATCTGTTTTTCTCATCCTCCCTGCCTGCAGCAGCCAGAATCTGGCTGATCATCCCTCTGGGTATCGCAGCATTTGTTGTATTCTACTTCGTATTCCTCTTCGCTATCAAGAAATGGGATCTGAAGACCCCCGGTAGAGAAGATGATGATGTAGAAGCAGAGAAGAAGATCGAGCTGGCAAATGATGATTTCGCAGCAATCGCAGCAACCATTCTGGAAGGCTGCGGCGGCAAGGACAACATTGCAAGCATTGACAACTGCATCACAAGACTGAGACTGGAAGTAAAAGACATTACCGCAGTGGATGATAAGGTGATTAAATCTGCAGGCGTAGCCGGTGTCATGAAACCCGGTAAGACCTCCGTACAGGTAATCATCGGACCTAAGGTTCAGTTCGTAGCGGATGCATTTTCCAAGCTTTGCGAATAATAAAGCACTGATAAAACTGAATATATGATCGCAAGAAAGACCTGCCTGGGAAGACCATGCGGGTCTTTCTTATACGCAGGCCCGATGCCTGCGGGATGTATTGTAATGTAATGGAGAGAAAAGTCATGAAAAAATCAACAGGAAAGAGGGGAAACGGGGGATTTTCATTAGTAGAGCTGATCATTGTAATAGCTATCATGGCAGTGCTGGTGGGAGTATTGGTACCGCAGTATCTGTCTTATATACATAAGGCAAAGGTGGCAGCAGACCATGCGAATCTGAAGAATTATTTTACGGAGATCCAGCTGGATTATGCTGCTACGGGAGTGTATAATTCGCAGGTGCCACTGGTGGATAAACCCGGATCCGGTGGTTATTGGCAGAGAGAGATTCACTTTTTAAACGGACAGACTGTGAAGATGAAGGCAGGATACTTTGCTGTGACAGAAGATACCAAAGGACAGGGCGGTTATAATATATGTTATCAATGTGATCTGTGCACAGCTATTGATGCAGATGCACAGACAAAGGAAAAGCATATGGAGACTTGTTACATTACATTTCTGTGATGGCGCTTGAGAGGAATATGTTATCTTCCCAGACATAACCCGATATTATCAGAAATGTAACAGATGTACCCATGCTTCCCTGCGTAGGCGACTGCCTGTCTGCGGATGGCGGGATCCGTTGCGTATTCCAGGGTGTAAGCGGTACAGCCGTGTGACATAGCCAGATCCAGATACTCAGTATAGTATTCACGCGTGCTTTGGTCATTTTTGGTATAGGCATCATTTGAAAAATCATACGCAGTAAAAACGTTCTCCTGGTTTACCCCATCGATGAGAACGTTTTTTTCTGTTGTAAGATATTTTTTTACAAAACAGTCCCCACCGTTGATCATGATCTTTCTGCCTGTATGGTCCATATAGTCCAGAATCGTAAGGATTCCGTCATAGATGGATTCCTGCGGATAGTTATAGTATACATCCGTGTTATCGACAAAAAAGCCGTCCACACCCTTCTGTACCAGGGCGTCTACTCTGGAAGCTGTACATGCCTGCCATTCCGGAGCTGAGACATCGATCCATTTTTCCTCCGGCCAGTTCTCATAGGCACCTAGAGTATATTTCTCAAAGTCTGTATCATAGGACCGGAAGCTTTCGATCGATCCGATATTGATATAGGAGTAGATTTCGCGGATACCATTTTCTCTTAAACGGGCAATGTCATTTTGGGAAAAATATTCCGCATCTATGACAAGCAGATCAATGTCAGAAAGCTTTTCTATGATTTCAGAATCTTCGCCGATCAGGACAACGTATTTTTCTGCTTCATCGGAAGGATCAGCGGAAGAATATCTTCGTTTTCTTCAATTAACGGCACCTCCCTTTTCCACGATCAGCACTCATATCTGCATCCAGATAATTATACTATAGATGGCATTGCATTGCATCTATTTTAGAGCGTTTGGAGGGAAGGAAGCATAGATAGAAAATGTTGTTAAAATATCGGTAAAAATTGTAAAAAGGGCGAAAAAAATTGCGATTTGTGGTATAATTTTTATGTAAATGTAAGATGATGCGGGATCAAAAATTACCGGCTTTGATGCGTTCGGCGGTTAAGATAACCGGGAAAGTAGGAAGTTATATGAAGATTCAGGATTTTTGTGACATGAACAAATTCGAGCAGATCATGAAGAACTGGGCAAACAGCACGGGACTGGCAACCGTGGCTGTGGGTGCAGACGGAAAATACATCAGTGACTGTTATAATTTTACAGAGTTCTGTATTGATCTGACGAGAGGAAGCGCAGAGGGGAAAAAGCGCTGCGAGCAGTGTGACAGAGAAGGCCATGGGGTATATCCCTGCCATGCGGGACTTGTGGATTTTGGTATTCCGATCACACTGGAGGATGGAACCGTGCTGGGCAGTATTATCGGAGGACAGGTGCTGCCGGAGAATCCGGATGAGGAGAAGTTCCGTCAGACAGCGAGAGAGCTGGGTATTGACGAGGATAAATATATTAAGGCCCTGAAAAAAGTAAATGTGAAGACTAAGGAGCAAATAGATGCATCTGCAAATCTGCTGGGAGATGTGATCAACATGTTTGTGAGATCAAGCTATGCTCAGCGTAGAAATACAAATCTGGTAGGAGAATTAAAAGGCGGTATTGCAGATGCTGCACAGCAGATCGCAGAAGCGGAAGACAGAACGAAGGAGATCGACGGTTATAGCAAGAGACAGCAGATCCTGGCGCTGAATGCATCCATTGAAGCAGCCAGGGCAGGAGATCAGGGAAAGGGCTTTGCGGTGGTAGCAACGGAGGTCCAGAAGCTGGCGAGAGATATGGCAGCCTCCAGTGAAGCGATCAAGAAGATTCTCGGACAGTTATCTCATACGATCAACAATTTGAATCAGTAAGAAAAAATATAATAGAAAGACCGCATTTCTGATCGGTGACAAGGATCGGAAATGTGGTCTTTTTGCATTATTACTATCAATGTATTCAGAAAAGAAGACGATATACATAGTAAGATAACTGTGAAAACAAACGGATTTGGCATCTATTTTCAAGGAGGAGATAAGTATGACAGAGATAGGGGTAAGCAGCATCGGTGCATATGCTGCGCAGAGTAATTACAGCAAGAATACCAAGAACAAGACAATGAAGGATACGACGAGTGCTTCAGGCACGGTCGGCACTTCTGAAGCGAAACAGACGAAGGGAACGACTGGGAATTACGGCAGGACCATCGGTCAGCCGGAGTTGTCGGAGAAGGCTGCGAAATATTATGAGCAGCTGAAGAAGAAGTACGGAAATTATGATTTTATTCTGGTCAGCAGAGATCAGAAGGAGAATGCAAAAGCCAATGCTGCAAAATATGCCAATGGATATAAGACGGTCGTCCTCATTGATGAAGACAAGATCGAACAGATGGCGACGGATGAGAAATTCCGCAAACAGTATGAGGGAATCCTGAGCGGTGCCGCTGCACAGATACAGCAGTTAAAGACCAGCCTGCAGAGTTCCGGTGCGAATGTCAAGGGCTTTGGAATGCAGGTAAATGATGGAGGAACACTGTCATTTTTCGCTGTATTGAAGAAATCCAGCGCCGAGCAGAAGGCCCGGATCGAGAAAAAGGCTGAGCAGAAGAAAACAGAGAAAAAGGCTGCGGAGAAGAAGGCTGCTAAGAAAGAAAAGGAAGAACGGCTAAAAGACAAGAAGTCGGATAAGGTAGCAGACAGCAAGGAGGAAACCGGCACAGAGGATACGGTAACGATCAGCGCCGGTTCCATAGAAGAACTGTTGTCTAAGATAGAAACCTACAATTTCAACACACGGAGTGACAGTGTGCAGACCGCAGACGAACGGCAGGTCGGCCAGAACTTTGACTTCAGAGGGTAAGGTGAGGTTGCATGATTTCTATGGGGAAGTCCGGAGGTGTTTACGGGAGCGGCAATACCGGTTTGCCGCAGGCATTTTCCGGGGGAAGAAAGACGCAGAACAATCAGAAGAGTATCTTCGGAGCAAAAAATAGTCAGAGTGGTATTTTTGGGCAGAAGAGCGGCAATAGCATGTTTGCAACGAAAAGTTCCGTCACCGACATCCGGAGAATGCTGTCCAGAGACAGTCAAAGTGCGCAGATGCAGGCGGCGAACAGCTGGAGCCAGGATTCCATCGTTACAAGTTCCCTGAGTTACAGTGAATCGCTGCGCAATCAGAGGCAGCAGACGAAGAACACGACGCTGGCGCTGAAGAAATTGAAGTACCAGTTCAAAAATATCTCGTCCAAGATACTGCGGAGCAAGACGTCCCAGGCGGCAAAGCAGGCAGCCGGGCAGGCGCGGAGAGAAGTCCTGCGCCTGAAACGGCAGAAGCAGAACAGTGACAGCGACAGTGAAGAGATCGACGCAGCAATCGCTCATGCACAGGCTATGGAACGTGTGGCGAAAAAGAAAGCAAAACATCTCGAAGAAGAGGAAATGGTGAAGGCCGCCGGCGGAATCTGGCAGGGAGACCGGATCAGCGAAGAAGAAACGAAGGATGCGCAGGACGCAGAAGCGAAAAATGTGGAGAATGCGGAAGAAATGTCTGCGGAAAGTTCTGAGGATGAAATGTCAAGGGATCTCTCCGCATATGAGTATGCAGGCAGTGAGGCGTATGCAGGGGATAGCTATGATATGTCCGACTATATTGATCTTGGCATAGATGCATTCTATGCGCAGACAGGAGACTTTATGTCGGAAATGAGCGATTTCACCTCGGAGATGATGCAGGAAATGTCCGATAGCTTACGCGACCTGATGGAAGAGATGGGGCTGGATGGATTATCAGATAATGCGGTCTCTGTGAATAGGGAGATGGATTCCGCAGACCTCAAGATGATGAAGATCAAACACCGCAACAAAGAGATGAAAGACATCGTCAAGGCCGATGCTGAATACCTCAAGGCAGTGTTTGACCGTCTGGAGAAAATGAAGGACAATCCCGTCATTCCCTCCGGAGGCGGCGTGAGCTTATCTGCCGGATACTCCGGGACATCTTTTTCTGCCGATGCCGCTGGAATCGGTGCTCAGGTCGCACCTGCTCCGGTGATCGATATTTCGTTATAAAGTAGTATTCTGAGGAACTTAGGGTATCCCGATTTTCATACATTAAAAGACATGAAAATCGGGATATTTTTGATTTACGTGAAAAACCAGGCAAAAACATTTTTGATTTACGTGAAAATTAACTTATAAGGGAGAAAAAGGAGAGAGCGGATGAAAACAGTAGTATTGTTGTATGATACCAGTTGTGTTTACGAAATTGTGATACTGAATTATTTTCTGAAAGTAACGGGAAAAGAAATGCAGTTTGTATCTCTGGACGGGAAAGAGATTACGACCACGGAAGGATACCGGATAGTGCCGGAGGATCGGCTGGATTCTGCGGATCCGAAGGATGTGGAACTGCTGGTTATTCCGGGAGGTGATATTGAGAAGATAGATACTCCGGAGGTATGGAAGTACCTGAAAAGCGTGCATGACCTGGGCGGACGGATCGCCGCCATCTGCGCTGGCGTGGATGTTGTAGAACATGCGGGACTGTTAGAGGGGATAGAATCGACGCATTCCGGAGAAAAGGATGTGGTGACTTCCGACCGGATCACTACTTCGAGAGCAAACGGCTATGTGGATTTTGCAATCGAAGTGGCGAAACAGCTGGAATTGTTTGAAGACGAAGCGGATCTGCAGGAGACCATTGCTTTCTGGCGGGAATTTCGGCGGATAGAGTCCAATTAAAATCTGTGTTCCCACATCGGCGTGGATGCCGATGGCTTTCGTCAGGAATAATCGATAATCCATATCATAATAGTCCTGAAAGACGGTCTGCATGTTGGAGAAGACCTCGTCCCGGAAGGCTTCGTATTTGCTGCCGGAGCATTTCTCCAGCACCAGCTCGCATTCCTGCCTGTGCGCACAGATATATTCCATGATCTGCCGCTCATTCGCCTCCGCGTAACCCTTTTCCAGGAATTTCTCACGCCCGCAGCGGATTAATTTTTCCTCAGTGATTCTCTTGCCTAAAGGGTACGGATATGTTATAACTATACTCAAAGTTGGTAACAGCTTTCTAAGTATCTAGATTAAATAGTCTTGAATTTTAAGGCAAATTCTCAGCCGATTTTCCAAGAAAAAGTGTTATTGATTCATATTATACAGAGACGGGGGAGCCTAGTGCGCGAATTAGAACAACAGAGAAAGGGAAGAAACAAAAATACAATTATAGATTATAATTATATTAGCAGTAATAGATATAGAAAAAAGTTTGACTACATATCAAACGATAAAAAATTGAATAAATTGTTATATAAAATTGCTAAGAAAATGCTATTACACAGATCAGGAACAGAGTATGAAGACATGTACTGGATTGATTTAATAAATGGGAAAATAGTATGTAAAATAACAGATTCAAAATATAAGAAAAAAATCTTATATACTACAACAATTAAAAAGATGATAAAAAAATCTGAAAATCTTCTTACAATTCATACACATCCGGATAGTTTTCCACCAAGTATAGATGATATTAATTCTAATTATGATCATAATTATGAAATAGGCATTGTTATATGCCATGATGGAAGAGTATATATGTATTCTGCAGAGGAAAGAATAAATGTAAATTATTATAAACTGACAGTTGAAGACTATTTGAAAAATGGATATAATGAAGACACAGCACAGATAGAGGCGCTGAAGGAAATGCAGAAGAAATTTTCCATTTATTTTAAGGAGGTAACAGAGGATGACTGCGTATGAAAATGATGTATTGATAATCCCGAAGAAATATAAAAAGATGTCTGTTTCCGAATTAAAAAAGGAAGAACAGAAGCTTTGGAAAAAAATAAAAAGTTCTAAATCACGGCAAAAGAAAAAAGGAAAAACAGAAATTAACTTTTATTTCTAATGCAGATTTTAAATCAAAAGGCACTGGATTTGTCCGGTGTCTTGTTTTTTGGAATCTTTTGTCGCTTCCAGGAAGGAAACTGTCACTTTACTTCTGACCAGCGTTGCCCGTATAATGAAACACTGAGATATTTTAATACGAGGGGGCAGACGATGGGCAAAAACAGTGTATTCTGGAAATGGATGGTATCATATATGGTGGTTATGCTGGTATTTTTATTGTGCAACAGCATCACCTACTGGCAGGGAAAGCGGATTCTGGTGCAGAATCAGGAAACGGAGAATGACAAGATTGTGGAACAGATCCGGACCAACCTGACGGACATGGAGGAGACCATGCGGGATTTGTCCTATTCGGTGCTGGCACAGGATGATACGATTCTCCTGGGGAAAAATTCATATCACGGCGAGCAGGGAAGCACGACCAGTGCCATCAAATATTCCCGTTACACATTGTGTGAACTGTTGAAAGAATATCAGAAGATCAACGGTAATTATGCGGCGATCTTACTCTATTTTGCTAATGACGATTACATCGTGGCAAGCGATTCCGCGAATACGGCGGAGAATTACTGGAGAGCCTATCAGAGTCAGTACGGCGGAATCTCCCGGGAAGACTGGGAGCGGCTGTTAGCGGGAGACTATGACGGCATTACCATGCAGTACGGCAATGGGCAGTATGTCTTTTTCGCAGGAACGATACAGGACAATAAATGGGACCGCACGCAGATCAACATTTTCTTCGTATATGAACTGTCGCAGCTGCAGCGGATCCTGTTCCCTTCCCAGGATGAGAGCGTGTGCCTGGCGCTGGAAGGAGATGTTTTTTGCACTGACCAGAATGCAGAGGTGTTGAGTGCCGAAGACAGAGAACAGCTGCGGGCAGCGATGACGGAAGAAGCCGGAAGCATCCGACTGACGGAGGAGCATCAGACCGCACAGCTGCGCTATTACGAAGGCGGTAACAATTACAAGATACTGATTTGCCGCCAAAAGGATTATTTTAACGAATTAAGAGGTTATCAGGGCAGAGTAATCCTCATCCTGGTCAGCTTCACGGCAATCGGTATCCTGCTGATGCTCTATTTCCTGCGCAGAAATTACAGCCAGGTGGCGAAGCTGTTAGACCGGTTGGATATTAAGTCTTCGCAAAACGGGGCAGACAATGAATTTCAGTTGATCGACGGCTATTTTCACAAAATGCAGCAGAACCTGAAGGAGACAGGCAGCAGACTGCAGCGTCAGAATCTGATTTTCCAAAAGGAATACCTGGAGAAGCTGCTTAGGGGAAATCTGCCGGAAAATGCGGATTATGTGGAAGAAATGTGCGGCATCCGCTGGTGCGGCGAACAGTTCACCACGCTGCTCTTCTATATGGAAGAGATCGAGCGGGACGGCAGCGAGGAATGGGACCAGGTGCATAAAAAGCAGAAAGACCTGGAATTCGTGCAGTTTATCGTGGAAAACGTGAGCTACGAGCTGTTTCAGAACAGCGGCTGCATCGTATATCCCATGATCGTCAGCGATGTGCTGGTTATTATCGTGAATTTCCCGGAAAAGGATGCCAGACGGAATCGGGACATTACCTTAGAGACAGTGACCCAGCTGCAGGAGTTCATGGATGAGCATATGGATATCCGCTATACGGTAGCGGCAGGTGAAATCTGCAGAGGACGGGAAGGAATCTCGGATGCTTACCAGCAGGCGATCTACACCATGGAGACGAAGAGGATCTACGAACTGGATGATACGGTATTCTACGAAGATGTGAAAGTCGAACCGCAGTATGGATATTATTATCCGCTGGAGACGGAGCGAGAACTGATCTGGCAGATTCGCCAGCAGAATGTTGCGCGGGCGGAGGAGATCATAAGCGATCTGTACCAGCAGAATGAGCATAAAAATATCAGCAACCGCACGGAAGCCATCCGTTACCTGGAATATGACCTGCAGTGTTCTATGCTGAAAGCCATGGAGGGAACGGAAGATTTTCAGGAGTATTCGTTTTTCCATGGACAGGAATGCCATGGAAAACAGGAACTCATCGCAAAGCTGCACCGGGTATGCGAGAATCTGCAGAAGGAACTGGCGGAGGGCAGCCGGGAGGAAGAGGAATTATGTAACCGGATCGTGCTGTACATACAGCAGAATATTGCGGACTGCAATCTGAATGTGACATCGATCGCAGAGCATTTTCAGATATCCTCCGTGCAGATGTCGAAGACATTCCGAAGCGTCAAGGGACAAAAGCTGCCCACCTACATTTCCCAACAGAGGATTCAGCGGGCAAAGGAGATCCTCAGTTCTTCCGATGACGGATTGAATGAGGTGGCGGAGAAGTCCGGATTCGGCAGTGTCAGAACCCTGCTTCGCAGCTTCAAGCAGAGTGAGGGCATGACACCCAGCCAGTGGAAGGATGGACATTAATTTTTGTCACTTGCCCAAAATTGAGACAACTGTGTGGACACAATTTTTTGTCACTTGTAGGAGCAAAACGGGGCAGGTAAGATAAAGGCGTACACAAAAGACTGCGCAGTCTGAACTGGAAACGAATATCAAATTCAGGAAGGACAATCTATGAAAAAGAAGACAATCAGTATTTTAATGGCAGCACTTCTTACCATGACAGCAACGCTGACCGGATGTGGCAACACAGACAATTCCGAAAACAGTGTATCTGATGAGACACAAAAAGAACAGACAACAACCGAGGAGCCTGCAGCACCTGCCTATGAACTGCTGGATTCTCTGAATAAAAAAGAAGGCGATGAGCTTACCATTCCCAGAAGTAATTATGTCTCCTATCCCGTAGAGGACACCGGTGATACCCTGACCGTCTGGATGGAGTACTGGGCAAGTGATGCAGCAGCATCCGCCAATGAAACCTTATGGGCGAAAAACTGGCAGGAGATGACCGGTATTAAAGTAGAGTTCATCCAGCCCACAGAGGGAAGCTCCAGTGAGGAGTTCTCCACCATGATTGCCAGCGGTTCCCTGCCGGATATTATCGTATGGGAATGGACCAACAATTACACCGGCGGTCCGGCTGCGGCAGAGGCAGAAGGAGTACTGACGATCCTGGATGATTATGTACAGCCTTACGGCGCGGCAGCAGATCTGTGGCAGTATCTGCAGGACAATCCTACGGTAGACCGTGAGGTAAAAAATGATGACGGACATTACTACTGTTTCCCGTTCATCCGCGGTAACACTTATCTGCAGTGTACCACCGGACCCATGTATCGAGCCGATCTGCTGGAAAAGGCAGGCTATACAGGCAAGTTAGAGACCCTGGACGACTGGGAGGCAGCGCTGACCGCACTGAAGGAATACGGCATCGAGAAACCCATGGTCGTACAGTCCCTGGAATATCTGATGAGATTCATGGGCAGTGCCTACGGCATCCGTGCAGGAATGTATGTGGATGATCAGACCGGAGAGATCAAGAACGGTTACACCCAGGAAGCTTATAAGGAACTTATGAAGAGAGCCAATGACTGGGTAGAGAAGGGACTGCTGGATGCAGATCTGCTTACCTGTGATAAGAAAACTGCCATGAGCTATATCATGAATGACCAAGCAGCAGTTACCGTAGGAGCAGGCGGAAGCTTCCTCGGAAGTATGATCAAGAGTGTGGCAGCAGATCCACAGGCTTATAATCCGGATTTCAAGATGGCAACCGCATCTTTCCCTGTAATGAACAGCGGTGACACCGTATTATACGGCGGCGGTTCCTACGATTATGCGACCACCAGTAACGGTTCCGCAGTGATCACAGCAGACTGTAAGAACCCTGAACTGGCAGCGAAATTCCTGAACTATTGCTACAGCCAGTCCGGACATTACATGATCAACTACGGCAAAGAGGGCGAGGCATATACCATGGTAGACGGTATTCCCACCTATACCGATGAAATTATGCACAATCCTAACGGTTGGAGCGTATCCACTGCTATGACTTACAATGGTCTGGCAAATGGCTGCGGACCCTTCGTACAGGATGCAAATTATATTTTCCAGTATTATGAGACCGATGAGCAGAAACAGGCGCTTCACGACTGGGCAGACGGTAATGAGAGTCAGCGCACGCTGATTCCGCCCATCACCTTAAAAGAAGACGAAAGTAAGCAGTACAGCGTACTGAGCACACAGATGAATACCTTTATCTCTGAATATAGTGCGAAGTTCTATACACAGGTTCTGGATGTAGATACAGAATGGGACAACTATATCAAGCAGCTGAATGATACGGGCATGAACGATATGATCGGAATATATCAGTCCGCGCTGGATCGATATAACGAAAGATAATATCCCGGACGGTCGAACTGGAGTCTTCCAGCTCGACCGTCTGTCTTATCCGGCATAAATCAGACACAAATCAGGAGATAAGGAGATAAGGAGAAAATGCCATGAAGACATTGAAAAAGATGTGGAAGCAGAAAGAGCTGTATCTGATCGTACTCCCGGTACTGCTGTATTATCTGCTGTTCCATTACAAGCCGATGTACGGACTGATTATCGCGTTTATGGATTACAGCCCGCGGAGAGGAATCTCCGGCAGTACCTGGGTTGGTTTACAGCATTTTATGAACTTTTTCCAGAGTATTTATTTTAAGAGATTATTGGGCAACACTCTGAAAATCAGCCTGGCAACTATCGTGTTCGGTTTCCCGGCACCCATCATACTGGCACTTTTGATGAATGAGCTGCGGAGCAAAAAGTTCGCACGTGTAACCCAGACGATCACATATATGCCGCATTTTATCTCTACGGTAGTCATCTGTTCCATGATCAGGGAATTCGTGAAGCCGGAGGGTTTCATCACACAGATTCTGGTAAAATTTTTCGACTACGGAGGGAAAAATCTGCTCAGCCAGCCGGAAAATTTCCTGCCGATCTATGTCATCAGTGATATCTGGCAGGGCGTAGGCTGGGGCTCTATCGTCTATTTAGCGGCGTTAACCGCAGTAGACACAGAATTGTACGAAGCAGCGCAGATCGACGGAGCCGGCAGATGGAAGCAGATGTTGCATATCACGCTGCCGGGGATTATGCCAACGATCATCATTATGCTGATTATGCGGCTGGGACAGGTGATGAGTGTCGGTTATGAGAAGATTATTCTGCTGTACAACGAAGGCATTTATGAGACTGCAGACGTGATCTCTACCTATGTATACCGCATGGGTCTGGTAGACAGGCAATATTCCTTCTCCGCGGCGGTGGGACTATTTAACTCGGTGGTGAACTTCCTGCTGGTCATCCTGGCGAACCGTTTCAGCAAGAAGGTCAGCGATACAAGTCTGTGGTAAATGGTATCGGGCAAGGAGGAGCAGATGAAGACAAAGACTATACACAGAACAATCAGGCGCAGCGCCGGAGAGAAAATCTTTGATGTATTTAACATTTGTTTTATGATCCTGCTGATGATAATATGTATTTATCCATTCTGGTATGTGATATGTGCATCTTTCAGCAAGGCATCCCTGTTGATGGGACATCCGGGGATATTATTCAAACCGCTGGGATTTACGACAGAGGCTTATAAGAAAGTGTTTTCCGATTCCAGAATCTGGATCGGTTATGCCAATACCATATTTTATGTGGTGGCGGGAACGCTGATTAACCTTGTTATGACAGTACTGGGCGCTTATTTTCTGTCCAGGAAGGACGTTCCGGGACAAAAGGTTATCACGGTGCTGATCATGTTCACCATGTATTTTTCGGGCGGATTGATCCCCCAGTTCCTGAACATCCAGCAGCTGGGACTGTATGATACAAGACTGGCGATTCTGCTGCCGGGAGCGGTCAGCACATTCAATCTGATCATCATGCGTACGGCGATGGCATCCATCGATATCAGCCTGGAGGAATCCGCGAGACTGGACGGTGCCAACCATTTTACGATCCTCAGCAGGATCATGGTACCGCTGACCAAGCCGACCATGGCAGTGCTGGTGCTGTATTACGGCGTCGGACACTGGAATTCCTGGTTCAGCGCCATGATCTATCTCGATGATCACAACAAGGAGCCGCTGCAGTTAGTCATCCGTCAGATACTGATCTTAAGCAGCGGATTGTCGGGAATGGGAGATTCGGACACTGAGCTGATCGCCGAATCCATCAAATACGCTACGATCGTAGTAGCGACGGTGCCGATCCTGGTGCTGTATCCGTTTTTACAGAAGTATTTCGTCAAGGGAATGATGGTTGGCTCCGTCAAGGGCTGACAGAGGAGGATAAATTATGACAGATAAAAGTGCGATTATGAAAAAACTGGATGCACATCATCTGCTGTTAGACGGCAGTGCCGCTCCGGGAGCGGCATGGTGCTTCCGCTCATTACAGGAGCTGTTTGCCTCCGGGGCACTGCAGAACGGAACGCCGGAAACCCCGATGACGGTATATCTGGCGCCGGATGTCTACTGGCTGCATGATCCGGAGGATAGGGAAATCTTCCGGGGGACAGAGGGAGATTTCCTGCCTTATCAGCAGAAAATAAAATGCAGTTATTTGTCCCTGATCGGTTTGTCGGAGCACCCGGAGGATGTGGTGATCGCGGCGAACAAGGGGCAGTCCCACGGCTGTATCGGCAATTATACCATGCTGCACTTTGAGGGGGACGGATTGTACCTGGAGAATCTGACCATCGGGAACTATTGCAACGTGGATCTGGAGTATCCGTTAGATCCGTCGAAAAACAGACCGAAGCGCTGCAAGGCAGTCACACAGGCACAGCTGGGTGATGTGGTGGGAGACCGGTTCCATGCGAAAAACAGTCGTTTCATCAGCAGACTGAATCTCTATCCCATCTGCGGTGCGAAGCGGAGCTTGTACGAGAACTGCCATTTTGAATCCACCGATGATGCCCTGAATGGCAATGCAGTATATCTGCATTGCGATTTTGATTTCTACGGGGGATGCCCGATCTCTGCAACGGATGCTACGGGAAGTGCGTTCCTGGACTGTCTGTTCCGGATCTGCGGACACCGGGACAGAAGCGGCGCAGACCAGTATTTTATGAAGGGGCAGGGATGCGTGTATGTGATCGGCTGCCGGTTCGAGGATCTGCGTAAGGAAAGTATGGGAACCTCCCGGGCACTGCAGGTGCAGTGGACGCGCTATCCCCAGCCGGAGACCATGTGCTATGCATATGGAAACGATACGCCTATAGGACCTGCGGAACATACCGTGGATCTCACCGGAAAAAAGGGGCTACGGGCTTTTTTGATAGAGACGAAAAGCGGGGTGCAATACAACGTCCGGAACCTGTTACGGGGAACGGACGCCTGGGATCCGCTAGGACAACGGGAGTACCTGCCGGAAGCAGAGACAGAGCATCTGCCGGTACAGCTGGTGTTAAGCCGGGGAAACGTAGAACTAACCGAAGAACATCGAAGCCAGACCCTGGCCGCCCAGGTAAAATATTTCAGTGGCGAGATGCAGGAGCATCCGGAATTAGCCTGTGAAATTACGGAAGATGGAAGCCGGATCCGTCTGCAGAGACAGGGGCAGGAACTGACGCTGTATGGAGAAAATAACGATGTCCGTACCGGGAAGAACAGACTGTCCGTGCGCACAGAGACCGGACTGGCGGCAATGGCAGAGATTATAGTCCCACCGACGACCCGCCCGGCACCGAAATGGAAACAGTCTCCTTATGTTACTTGTCGGAAGGGAACGTTTACCCTGCATTATGAACTGGAGCTGGAAGGGGCACAGGACGCTTCCCTGATCTGCTGGGAACTGGAGCAGGACGGTGAGCGCAGAACCGTATCCGTCAGCCGCCCCGGAGTGGGGAATCGTGCGTATCATCCGGGAAATGAAGCAATTGGAGCGGCGGTCTACGTGCGGATCACTCCACGGACGAACTGCAGCGCCTGTGGAGAGACGATAGAACTGTGTGCCCGCGAGAGGCTGGAACCGGAAGGAATCGAGGATGCCGGACGGGTGCAGACCGATTTTACGGATTTCCCTACGGAACTTCAGCCCAGGATCCGTCCGCAGTGGTGGACGAGGGATTTCTATACGCCCAGAGAGGCACTTGCCGAGTGGAGAAAATGGGAGCAGACGCTGCCAGAGACCCCCTGGAGCTACCGGACTGCCGGAAACGGCTGCGTGGGCGCCGGACTGATGCCTACCATACAGGGTGTGAAGCTATTCTATACCTTTGCAGAGGAAGCGCGCGAAATGCGGGCGGAAGTGTATCTGGATCCTGCGAAGACATCCGGACAGGGCTTCGGCAGCGCCGGGCAATACATGGATGTGTGTGTCGGATTTGATGCACAGACGATGACAGGACCGGCACTTCGGATCCTGCGATCCCCGGAAGCCTCCAATGCGGTGGCGGTATTCCCGGTGTACTATGAGGAGGGGCTTGCATCCCCCATCGGGGAACACTGTTACACGGCGGGATTTGTGACGGGTTGCCATATCGAAGTGCAGATTCGTGATGGACGGCTGCGGGCGCATCTGTGGACGGAAAGGGAGCTTCCGCCGTCTGTGGAATATCCGTCGGAGATCATCGTGGACACGAAGGCAGCTGCTGCGGGCGGCAGTGTCGGAATCCTGCATACCGGAACCTGTGGAGAGGGTGGATGGCAGAATACCGTGATGCTGCATGGACTGCGGGCAGAATAGAATTTTTCTACTAATATGAAATCAAAAGAAGAGTTTGTGCAACATGTGAAGAGTGACACGCTTCCCATGTACCGACTGGCGTATTCGATTCTGCAAAACAGCGAGGTCCTCGTACCGGACGGTCGCATTCTCTATATCGGCGCATCCGACGGCTTCCAGGGAACGACGGCGGACGGCGTGGAGATCAGCGGAAAAGATCCTGTGAAGACAGTGCTCTATTATGAGCCACTTGTAAAATAGAGTGACAATAAACTGGCGACACCGGGAAACCGATACCGCCAGTTTTATAGTTCCAGACTGTTAAGTTTCCATCTGCTCAATTGTGCATTTACAGTGGTTATATTATAAAAAGACCAGAAATAACAGAAAGCGGTCGCTTGGGTAAAAAAAGTAGATTCAGGGGTGAAATTTTGTTATGCTGTTTGTAATAAACGGAGTATAAAAGTCGTCAATATAGATAGAAGAGGAACGAAGGAGGGGTTTATGAAGAAGATTAACGTAAAAGCAACCATTTTTCTCAGTGCAATCGTATTGGTGGTAGTGGTACTTCTGCTGAATCTCATCGAATTCCGCAAAACGGTGGATTTCACGGTGCCGGGGATACAGATGCCGAAGGAGAATGCCTACGGGAAGCAGGAAGAGGTACAGGTGAGCGTTAACGGAACTTATTATTACCGGGTACTGCCCTGGATCCACGGCAGCACTTTCCATGGGCAGATATCTTTCGTTGGAGAGGGGGAGGAACCGCAGAATTATTTCTTTACCTATGGAGCAAGCAGAGGATTTCTGAAGGAGGGAAGAGGGGGTGGCTGGATCGGAACCCCGGATGCCCAGACTACCGTAGCGATTTATCAGGCGGTACAGAATGTGGAAAAAGGGATGATATCCGTAGAGAATCCCGCCAGCTACGTTTTATATCCGGCGGCAACACCGGAAGAAGCCGATGTCATAGCGGATGCATGGTATCCGGGAATGCTGGAGAATGAAGCAAAGACAGCATTCTGCGCGGCTTTTTTGCCGGAGGAATGCCCTCAGAAGATTGGCTGCAGCTTCTGTGCGGAGGATTACGATTATGTGGAAGATGTCGATACCGTAGAGCAGCTGTGGCAGGAATTTATACAACTTTCCGGAAAAGTGACGTCAGATCCGATCCCACCGGAAGAGATGGTGGAAGGTGTGGGATATTTTCAGTTTGTCTATGCAGACGGTGAGACAAGGACCTTTCGCTACGCGTCGGAAGAACAGGGATTATGGATAGGTGAGGACGAACGCTGCCTGGTGGACGGCCAGGCTTTCTATGACTGGCAGGAGCGTCTGATGGAAGCGGTGCAGAAGTAAGCACGGGAAAGAGAGGGGCGGAAATGAACGGTAAAAAGAAAAGGCATGTTATTTTGATCGTGTTGGCAGTGGTGATGCTGGCGGCAGGGATTCTGGGCGGACGTGAGTTATGGCTGTATGAGCATCCGGAGATACAGATCAGATTCAGCCATGATCGTAGTGAAGATCTCTACCGGTCCTATCCCATCTGTTCCATTCGCAGCAGATCCCACATCGGACAGGGGTATGCGAAGCAGTATGGTGAGGAACTGCGGCAGTATTGGGAAGCAACCAATGAGGTTTTTGTGTGGATCAGTGAACAGTATCGGAAACCGTTATATGTCACTTCGGATGTGACCATAGGAGATGGAAAGACAGTGATCTTGTTCCGGGGGACCGGCACTTCCATGACTACCGGGGAGACAGAGGAAATCCATAGAGACTGCGTGCTGGATTTTGAAATGCATGCGGAGGTATTGCGCTCGGAAGAAGAGCCGGAGCTGACAGTAAGTGACTAGAATCCGGAAGAAGAGGGGCAACAGAATCAGATTTCTTACTTGACAGATGGGTCGGTAGAATGTAGACTATAATTACAAAGAGTCTATAAAATATCGACTATGCCTTGCCGGGGAGCAGGACAGGAGGGGCTTATGGGTGAGAATATCTACAGAATATTTGACGGTGTATGGAACTTAAGTCTGGTGGGAGGATACTGCGTGCTGCTGGTGCTCCTCGCCAGACTTTTGTTGCAAAAAGCACCAAAATGGTGCTCCTATCTGTTATGGGGAATCGTGTTTGTGCGGCTGTGCTGCCCGGTGTTGCCGGAGACAGGAATCAGCCTGATTCCGGAGAGATTGCTGTCGGTGGGGACAGAGATGACGTCAGGGCAGCAGACAGTCGGTCCGGGCAGTCATGGTTATGCAGAGACCAACGATACGAAGGATAACGGAGATGCCATGCGGCGGGAGTATGATGCGGTGGAAGCATTGGACAACCAGTCGGCAGGAAATACGATGGCTGTGAGAAATGACAATGCTGTCATGAATGCTGACGGCACGCAGGATTTTCCCCTGGGAACTGCGAGAACAGAAAGTGGAGCTACGGTTGCAGGGGTGGCAGCCAGTGGAACAGATGCAGTGATTTCGGGAACATCTGCCGAAACGGGTACTGATGCCCGCGCATGGATATACCCGGTGTGGTTCCGTGTATTATCCCTGGTATGGCTGGCAGGAATGCTTGGCTTCCTGGGATATCATGCTTATTCTTATCTGCGCATGCGTCACCGGATCCGTAGATCTGACAATAGTGTCAGGCAAGTGGAACCGGGGATCTGTGAGATCAGTGGAGGACATCTGTCCTTCGTCATGGGACTGATCCATCCGGTGATCTATCTGTCTTCGGGTTTAGATCCTGAGAGTAGAAAAGTTGTTCTGTGCCATGAACGGGTGCACTTACAGCGCAGGGATTATCTGTGGAAACCGCTAGCGTTGGTAATCTGCTGTGTCCACTGGTTCAATCCGTTAGTGTGGCTTGCCTTTTATCTGATGAATATGGACTGCGAGATGTCCTGTGATGAAAAAGTGGTGAAGCTCTTCGGGGAGGAGAGCAAGAAAATTTATTCCTATACATTGTTGGAAGAGGCTTCCGGTGGGGAATGGAAACGCTATCGTGGTGGTTCCATCTGCGCATTGCTCTCTTTTGGAGAAGACCATGTGAAGAACCGTATCCGGCACGTACTGGACTACCGCAAGCCGCCGTTCTGGATGCTGGTTGGTGCGGCAGCGGTGATCGTGATATTGGTGGTATGCCTGTGCAGCAACCCGGGTAGCAAAGCAGATATGATAGACGGCTCAGATCCCGGTACCACGACAGAGACGGCAGACTCCGGTGCAGAGACAGGATCGGAGGAAAATGGTGTGGGCAGTGTGGTGACTCCGGAAGAGTTTGCCGGCATAACGATTCACAACAGAGAAGAATTCGGCAACATTTTTTCTCTGAAAACCATAGAAACACAGCGGACTTTTCAATGGGATAACACGGCACATGATCTGGTTTGGGCAGAGAATAACGGAGATTATGTGTATGGGATATTCAAGGCTTTATTAGACGGAAATACGTCACAGGAATACACGAAATACACAGATCCGGTGACTTCTGCGGTGGCACTTCTTCATCTGGGGGAAGGAAGCGGGATTGTGACGGAGACACTTTACAAGGCAAAGCAGCAGTTTAATTTCAGTGACACTCCGGGAGAAGGTTCGGTGGTCAATGTACGGTATACGTTTGCGGCAGACGCCTCTTTCATAGATATCCCCATGGTAATGGCAGAGGAGACACAGCATCTGTGGTTTTTATCCTTCGGGGATCTGAGCAGCAGTGGTGATCCGGACAAAACCTACGGACCGTTAGAGGGAGATATCTGCACACGGAATGTGTATGCGGAATATGAACTTAGTGACGCCGGGCAGTATTCATTCCCGGAAGGCAGTTATACCGGAGAAGACAACATCGGAGAAAGACAGCATATTCAGGTGTCTTCCTATGGAATCTATTTGATGGATGAGCAGGACAATTCTTTTGACTGTATTCATGCAGAGCGGATTCCGGCGAAGGTTCCCGCGGATGTGACTTCTGTGCCGATAGCATACCGGACTTCGGTATCCGGAGTCTATAATAGGTATCAGGCAGACCAAGGACTGACGGATGACAGCTATATTAAGGTCTATTACCTGACAGATCCTGACGAGTCGCATTTTGGAACAGATGCCTGGATGCCTGCGGTGCTGCGGGAATACGACTTGGGCACAGGGACCATAACCGATAGGGCACTGCCGGAGAATTTACAGATCGGGAATGGATTGTGGGTAGGTGAGGGCTACTACTATATAGAAAATAGCAGCAATCCGGCGATCACAATCCGACTGCCGCTGACCGGGGTTGACAGCTTGTATGCCGGAAAATCCTGGGAGGAACTGGCGGGGGCAGTGGACAGTAGCTATGCAGCCAGCCGTGGAATGGATATTCTGACATATCCGGGAGTCGTATTTGATGTTTCGGAGCGGACGGAGAAGGAGACCTTTGCCCTGTTGGATCTGGATGGCGACGGGATATTGGAGAAAATATCGATACATCCTGCGGAACCGGTAAAGGGATATTCCCTGGAGGAATATACAAAATATGTGAATATGGGACTAAGTGAAATGAATTGCTATGACCTGAGTGATGCAGTGCTGGAAGTAAACGGTCAGGCGACGGAGATTTATGCGGAGAATATGAGCAATTCTATCTTCGCGTTCAGTCCGGATGGGGAACAGATCCTGATCGCGTTGTATGAAGATGGCGCCAGTGCGGATCCATTGACCAGGCTTTATCATTATGAAAATGGGAAACTGGTGGAGACCGGACAGATAAAACAGGATATTCGACGCATCCAAATCTCGCACGGGCAGATGCAGGTCCACGAACCCTACAACGTAATGACAATAGATTCTATCGAGAGAATCTATTATGTGACGAAAAACGGGCATCTTCAGGAACTAACGCAGGAGGAGTATTGGTTGAGCGGCTATGCAGAGGTGGAACTTCTGCAGGATATGACGCTGTACCGTACACCGAATGGTGAGACCTTCATACTGCCGGCAGGAAGCAAGGTACGCATGACGAAGCTGGATGCAACGCAGAACTGGATCTGCCTGCAGGCGGAAGACAATACACAGGGGTGGTTCCGTCTGGAAGCCGGTATCAACTATGATAATTATTTTGGCGGATTAAATCATGCCGGTTAAAAAGGGAGGGTTCATATGATACAGCAGTTGAAATTCAGTCCGGTGGAAAATGTACTGACCGTGTTATTCGTAGTAGTAATCCTGGGATATTTATTATATCTGCTTGATCGGAGCATTCAGAATAAACAGAGAGGCAAACATACCGTGAGCAGGGCAAAAGTCGTCAGTAAAGAGCAGTCCACAGCGGTGGGGCAGCCGGTATACCTGGCAGATGGTATGGTAAATTCCGGGATAACGGAGACAGAAAATGTCATGAGTGTTATCTTTGAAAATCTGGAGAAACCGGGAGAACGGATCACACTGGAAGTCTCCAATAGAATTTACAGAGAATTGCAGGAAGGTGACAGCGGACGCCTCAGCTACCGGGGTGACAAATTAGTAAGCTTTGGAGATTTACAGAACACCGATGACAGGGAGCGGAGTTTCCGGGGATAGTACAGGAGGGGCTTATGAGTGAAGGCATCTACAGGATCTTTGACAGCATATGGCGGCTGAGCCTGGTGGGAGGTTATTGCATCCTGATGGTGATCCTGGCAAGATTTTTATTAAAAAAAGCACCGAAATGGTGTTCCTATCTGTTGTGGGGAATCGTGTTCGTGCGGTTGTGCTGTCCGGTGCTGCCGGAGACGGGGATCAGCCTGATCCCGGAGAGACTGCTGGCAGTGGGGACACAGACGCGCCCTGCACAGGTGGCAGACATGCAGGTGGCAGATGGACGGGACAACAGTGGTCTGGCAGGAGACGTGGCAGGTTCCATGGATGCAGCGGCTGGACAGAACGGAAGCGGAGGTAATGTCGTTGGAGGCGGTACAGTCGATACCGTCGATACCACTGTGGGTGTACCGAACAGCGGTTATAACTATAATGCAGAGCATTTGCAGCATGACAATGTGAATGCGTCTGTCGGGATGACAGGGAACTCGGCAGGTTCTGTAGATGTGGTGAACGGACAGAATCCGGACAGTACGGTTGACACCGGCATTTCATCCCGCCCCTTGTGGCTCCGGGGACTTGCCTTATTATGGCTGCTTGGAATGGCAGGCTTTTTAACCTTTCATGGATTTTCTTATCTGCGCATGCGTCATCGGATTCGCAGACCCGACAGCAGTGTCAGACAGGTAGAGCCCGGGATCTGCGAGATCGAAGGCGGGCATCTGTCCTTTGTCATGGGATTGGTTCATCCGGTGATCTATCTGTCTTCGGGTTTAGATTCCGAGAGTAGAAAAGTTGTCCTATGCCATGAGCGGGTGCATTTACAGCGAAGAGATTATCTGTGGAAGCCTGCAGCGCTGGTGATCTGCTGTGTTCACTGGTTCAATCCGTTAGTGTGGCTTGCCTTTTATCTGATGAATATGGACTGCGAGATGTCCTGTGATGAAAAAGTGGTGAAACTCCTCGGTGAGGAAAGTAAAAAGATCTATTCTTATACCTTACTGGAAGAGGCTTCCGGCGGCGAATGGAAACGCTATCGTGGCGGTTCCATCTGTGCATTGCTCTCTTTTGGTGAGGATCATGTGAAGAATCGTATCCGCCATGTGCTGGACTACCGCAAGCCGCCATTCTGGATGCTGGTTGGTGCGGCAGCAGTGATCATGATACTGGTGGTGTGTTTATGCAGCAATCCGGGCAGCAGGGGAGATGTACAGGATGCAGTCAACGCGGATAATGGTGCAGAGACCGGGGCGGATGCGACAGAAGAGGCGGATAGGATCGATGCAACAGACGAAGCGGCAGGGGATTTAGCGGCGGACGACGCAGACTATGAGACTGCGAAAGAAGAATGGCTGTCGGTATTTGAGCAGGGCATTCATAACAGGGAAGAATTCAGTGTCCTGTTTGATGTGACTGCACTGGAGGACAGCAGCTCTTTTGCCGGGCAGGACGGCATTCAGTACCTGGAATATAACGGCATCTTTGCGAGAAAATTGCACCGTCAGATCCTGGACGGAGACACTGAGACCCATGAGACCTACAAGGATCCGGTGAAAGCGGCGGAAGCACTTCTGAATCTGCAGGGCGGCAGAGGAATATACACACAGGTGCATTATGAGGGAAGACCGCAGTATGAGTTCTACCGGGAAGACCCTGACCGTTTTAGCGAAGGCACGGTGTTGAACATAGAATATACTTTTTCGGACGGCTCTATCGTCAACATTCCCATGGTGATGGCGGAGGAGAGCAGTCAGATCTGGCTGTTGTCCGTGGGGGATAAAAACAGTAATGTACGGCATTCCTACGGTCCTCTGGACGGTGAGACGCAGGCGAGAGTCGTCTATGCGGAATACATTCCGGTAAGCTTAAGCCTGAATAGTACGGTGGAAATGTTGACGCAGCGTATGGAGTACACACGGGTGGATCCCGGGTCCTTAGTGGATGTTGGACCTGTCTATCAGATATCCAGTTATGGCATCTATGCAACCAACGATGATGGACTGGAATGTGTGGTTCCGGGATATATAGCGCCCGGATATGTGGCACAGGGATGGTCTGCGGTATCCACGGAGTACCGGTATTTCTACACTTCCGACCAGCATGCAGGAGAGACGGCATATCCGGACAATCGACAGGGTAATGTCCTGTTGTATTATCTGGCATCTTCCAATTATCAGGAGGGAGATCCGGAGATCTGGATCGACACGATCAGAGAGTATGATACTTCAGAGCAGACCGGCGAAGGCGGAATCACGGACTGGAAGCTGCCGGCGGAGGCACAGGATTTTTACAAGGCAGCTTTTCGCGTGGAAGACGGTTACTGGGTATTTGACAATAGTGACAGAAGTAAGCAGCTGAAGATTCCGCTTCTGTCTGCCCGCACGGTATGGAACGGGAAAATGGCGGCAGATCTGACCGCAGAGGAGATGGACGCCTATGCGGCGGCACAGAGACAGGATATTCTGACAAATGTGGGTATCGTGTATGATCTGTCTGAACGGGCGGCACAGGAGACCTACGCACTGTTGGATCTGGACGGGGACGGCAGTGCAGAACGGATCATATTGCGGCCCCAGATGGCACAGGCAGTAAACGAGCCGGATCATTCGCCCCTGGACAAGTATGTATTTGCGGTGAACACTACAAGGGGCGAGACGCGGACCGCACAGAACCTGGGGAACAGCATCTATGCATTCAGCCCCGATGGCAGACAGATCCTGCTGGCTCTGATGCGGAGAGACGAGTGGGGAAGATACGAGAGTATTTTATTCCGTTATAAGAAAGGGGAATTACAGGAGATAGGCAGTTTCGAACAGGATATCCGTGATATCTGGGTGAAGGACGGACAGATTATCACCATTCAAAGTTATGATTATATTCTGCAGAGAGAGAACCTGCGGATCGTATACCGCATCGGAAATGACGGGCTGCTTCAGCATGTGCCTGTGGAACGTTATGTATTGCCGGATTTTAACATACTGCATTCCCTCACCCGGGATATAGAAGTCTACCGGGATCCGGAGGTAAGCAGCGAGCGCTTTACCATCAGCACAGACCACGGCGTCTATCTGCGGTACCTGGATAGCGGCAGACAGTGGCTCTGCGTGGAGACCGAGAATGGTGTCACCGGGTGGCTTAGACTGGCGGATTACACTGCCGAGGAGGCTTGGGCGACTTTTAATGATCTGATGCCATATGGTGGGTGATAAAACTTATACTGGAAACAATTGATAAAAATCTCCCTTTTCGGAATTGTGTACCCACTGAAAACGAGCCTATAAACATGCATTCACAATGCATAAAAACACGTTTTGGCTATTTCCCACACATTGAAATATACACTTAGATAACATATAATACGAAATATATTTTGGGGAGGATTATGACCATGAAAAAGAAATTATGCAGTATTGTTTGTCTTTGCTACTTTGTTTCAATTATGTTATGTGCATGTGGAAGAAAAGAACAGGGGAATCCTATTAGATTGCCAGCCAGAGAGGATATTGTATCGATTAGTGTCTCTGACGGTGACAAATATGCTATATCACCTAACACAGAAGGTGAAGCTACGGAGTTTATTGGTGAATTTTTATCTATGCTAATGGATATGGAAACAACCAGTCAGCAATCAATCAATGATGCACCGGTCAACAAAGATTCTATTACGATCAATATAAATTGTGATGGGGCGGCAGGAACTACTCTTTTTTACTATGTAGATAAAGGAATCGAATATGTAGAACAGCCATATCAAGGAATTTATAAACCAACGCCTGCTTTAGGTAATTGTATAACTGAAATGCTTGCTTCGGCAGATAATAGACCGCTAATGGTAACATTTCAGGCATCGGTAATTGAAACGAATCATGATTCAATAATAGTAAAACCGGTAGATGGTTCTTTGGAACTTGATTCAGCAGATAAGTTTTATATATCAAACGAAGAGAACCTTGAATTACAAATTGGAGATTTCGTAGAAATTAGCTATAACGGAGAAATAATGGAATCATATCCTGCACAATTAGGAGAGGTTTATAAAATTACCGTGATAGAACAGACAGAAGCAAATGCCATGTGGGATAGAATACCTATGGTAAGAATAGATGGTAAATTATACTACGATACAGGGAGAGAAAGCATCATGGATGCACGTTGTGGCAATATGGATGGAGAAATAACATCAACTGTCGATGGAACTGAAATACCAACAGAAGATAATCAGTCTAATTTTGGAAGTGGATTTGGTTATCAGTATGGAGCAGACGATACAATAGAAATTTATATGAATGAAAAGTGGTTCGTCTTTGAATACAGAGAAGAATCTGAATGAGAGAATAAACGATAGATAAGTCAAATTAAATTCAAAAGGCTGTCTCAATAAAGGGATAGCCTTTTTCAATTCTCAGCCTAAATTTTCTCAATATTCAGTAGGCAAAATCCAAGATACAGTTGCTCAAATTGCTCGAAAAATTAAAAAATGTATGAATATACACTAAAATTGGGGAAATGAACAGATGGAACACTTTTCCGAAAAGGGAGATAAAAATAAAAAAAGTTTCCAGTATAGGAGAAACTTTTACCTTAGCAGATAAAAAATAGGCATTGACAGAAATGGTTTACAGGATGTAACATAAAAGCGTTACAACTTGTAAACCATTTTGCGTTATAAGACATCATAGATACAGAGAGAACAAAAAAGGGAGGAATTGCAATGTCGGAATATACCATGGGTGCTGTTGAGATGCGGTTTGCGGAGATCATCTGGGAGCATGAGCCGGTCTCTTCCGGGGAACTGGTGAAGCTGTGCGAGCAGGAGTTAAACTGGAAGAAATCCACGACCTATACGGTCCTGCGGCGCCTTTGCCAGAAGGGGATATTTATCAGTGAGAACGGTGTCGTTACTTCGCTGTTGTCGAAGCAGATGTTCCAGGCGAGACAGAGCGAGGAGATCGTTGAGGAATCTTTCGCAGGATCTCTGCCAGATTTCGTAGCGGCATTTACTTCCCGGAAAAAGCTGTCTAAGAAAGAGATCAAGGAGCTAAAGAAAATCATCGAAAATAATGGGGGAGCAAAGGAATGACAGTAATGGCAATGATGCAGATACTGGTCAGAATGAGTCTTCAGGGAAGTATCATCATAGGAATCATATTGCTCCTCAGAATGGTATTTAGAGGACTGCGGATCTCCTACCGGTACTGTGTGCTGTTGTGGGGAATTGCCTTTTTCTATCTCATATTTCCCTGGAAGATCGAGAATGCGCATGGATTCTGGCGGGCGCAGCCGGAGTCGATGGTAGTGGCGGTGAGTGCGGACGGACCGACGGTGGTAACGGGACTGGGAACGAGCATCGTGCCGGGGCAGAATACCTTACCGGAGCAGGGCACTATGACAGGGCAGAGTACTCTGCCGGAGAATAATGCTGTGCATGGACAGACAACTGTAGGAACGGATGTACAGTCCACCGGCACAGCAGCCGCGCTTTTCACATCGGCAGCCTTTTTGCGGGTGACATTTGCAATCAGATGTCTGTGGCTGGTAGGAATCCCCTGCTTTCTCGCGTATTTTATTTTTTCGTATATAAGAATGAAACGCCGTCTGGCGGAATGCCTCCCCGGAGAGGAGGGCGTACGTTACGTGGACGGGATCCGTACACCGATGGTATTCGGGATTCTGCGACCGCAGATCTATCTGCCGGTGGAGATGAATCCGGAATTCTATGACTGCGTGCTGCAGCATGAGAGGATCCACCTGCGCCGTCTGGATTATCTGTGGAAAATACTGGCATATCTGATCAGCATCGTGCATTGGGTGAACCCGGTGGTCTGGCTGGCGTATTACCTGTTGTGCTGCGATATGGAAAAAGCCTGCGACGAGGCGGTGACGGAGCATCTCGAGAGGGAGGACAGACAGGAATATGCCGAAGCGTTGCTGGCTATGGCGACCGATACAACTGCGCGCAGAGTATTTGCAGCACCGGTGTGTTTCGATGAAGGCGACATCAAGGGCAGGATCCGACATGTTTTAAAATGCCGTAAGACCGCGGGGAAGCTGGCGGCGCTGGCGGTGGAACTGTGTGCTGTGGTGGCACTGATATTGTTGACACAGAGAAGTGCGGTGACGGTACAGGATTCGGAAGCCGCAGGAGATACGGCAGACACCACAGAGAATGTGACGGCGGAGAGTGATGCGGAGGAAGCGGATCTGCCGGCATTCTATATCCGTCGGGCGGAGGATCTGCAGGTAAGCAGTCCGCTTCGGATCGAGGAGCAGTATATCACCGACCGTGCCACAGCATGGAATCACTATTATATTGATGCAGACGGTGTCCTCTGGGGCAGCGGTTATAATCAAAACGGACAGCTGGGAAACGGCAGCTACGAGACGGATCTGGACCTGGGGAAAATGGATGCTGTTCGGATCGCGGATCATGTGGTCTCTGTGGACGCTAACCTGAATAACAATTTCTGCATCTATCTGACGGATGATGGAAAACTTTACGGAATGGGGCTGAATATGGCAGGACTCCTGTTAGGCAAAGATTCTGTGAAGCAGGTGTACAGCGATGATGATAATGACCGTGTGTGCACACCGGTGCTGCTGATGGAAAATGTGAGATATGCTAGAGCCGGCAGAGAAGCCATCGTTGCATTACAGGAGGACGGAAGCGTCTACTGGTGGGGACAGATGCGGACGACGACCAGCACCTATGGCAGTGATTACGATGCCTACTGGACGGTGGAAGAGAACTCAGTCAATCCGGTGAAAATGATGTTCCTGGAGCCCCATAAGGTATTGGAGAACTGTGTCTATGTGGATATCAGCGCATGGAACGGTGCGGCGATCACCGAGACCGGTGACTTATACATGTGGGGACTGAACATCTTCGGACAATGCGGTGTCGCGAAGAGTAAGAATGTCCATGACTTTGTCTGGGCACCGGAGAAGGTGCTGGAAAATGTCAGCATGGTATGGCTGGAGGCAATCCGGCAAAACGACGACGGAATCGATACGGAACTGGAGATCTTTAGCTGGGCAGTGCATTCGTATACTTTTGATAACTTTGCACTGTTGCAGGACGGAACATTGCTGGCTGCCGGAGAGAATCTGGGCAAAGATTCCGTGACGACAGTAGTGGATGGGGATTTGAATCAGGCGGGATCCCACCGGGCGTCTTTTGAATTCGTGCCGGTGCGGGCAACTGTCTACTCCACGGAGTATAATAGAGAGATACTGGCTGAATTTACCTGGGGAATGTCTAGGGAAGATGTCCGGTCGCTGTGCACGCATGCGGGACTGCAATTTTATGTCGGCGGAGAAGACGATGGAATCAATATCGAAGACAGTAGATATCGCTGCTATTTTGACGAAACGGGTGGACTGAGCGCACTTACGATCCAGACCGGCAGCAGCCGCGATGAAAGATTTACTGTGGACAAGACTACTCTGGAGGAAGTACAGCAGATTGTTACCGATGCCGGCGGCACGCTGACGTTACTTACCCCCGCGGGAGATAATCCCTGGGAGATCTGGCAGTATGCAGACACCGCCCAGGGGACCCTCTACTGGTTCACGGTATACCAGGGGAAAGTCACAGTCATCACCGAGAAACAGCTGACAGCAGCAACTTTTGATGGACAACAGGAGTAGAAGAGCGTATTATTGATGGAAAATTGAGGATGTGAAGGGGATAAAAAAACCGCAATCTTGAAATATGATTGCGGCTTTTTTAAAGCGTCATCAGCACCCCAAAACACTTAAAATTGTCTGTGCGTATATCCGGATTGAAAAATCATTCGGATGATTGATGCAATTTCCGGTTAACTCCAGATAATTTTTTTTATGGACGACAAGCTCGCGGAACATGGAGTGCACCGGAGCCACACAGATACCTTTTAATTCTGCGGCAATCTGATAAAGAGCATCCTGCTGCGCTGGAAGTTGATTATGCTGGAAGCCGCGTATCTCCGGATTCGGAATCATAGGAGATACTAGCAGAAATTCACAGTCGGGATGTTCACTCCGAATCGTCTGAATAATGGACAGAATAGCTGTCTTGTAAATTTCAGCAGGTTCCTGCATACTATTCATTCCAAAACCTAATATCACAAGATTCGGATTGCAGGGACATACCAGTTCTTTTGCATTTTCCACGCCCCATTGTACGGTGGAGCCTCCGGCAGCCCGATTCTTCTTTATAATATTACTTTGTGGATAGCGGTGCTGTAAGCTGTTGCTGACAAGCTCTGCCCAGGCGGGCTGATAAGGGGCGTGCCAGAGAGTAACATGATAATCTTCCAAAGTGACCATATCTATTGCAGATTCATTGCAACCGCTGGCTTCCCAACCAGCAGTAATACTATCTCCATAAAATACTAAATGAAAATCTCCACCATTCTGTAATTTTTGCATACTCTGCGGCAGAAGAGAAGAACTGTCGACTGGAGAAAAACTGTCCCAGACAGTTTTATGTGTATACGTAACGAGTATCTGCCAACGGTATACATCGGAGACGACTTCCATGTAATGTTCTCCATCCGGTAGACGGACCCATGCTGTCTCGGGAACTCCGGTAAAGGGTTTGCAGTAAATGTCACGGGAAAGAATGGGAATGCGCGAATGCTCTGTAAGGATCAGCCTGGAATCTTCCCGTATGTAATCTGTCCCTTCTTCATAAAAGACACTGCCGTCAAAGGATGTGACAGACAAAATATGTTCCGGTTGATAGAGTAACTGACCACCGGCAATGTGCCCTTCAGCATCTTCAGAAAAACAGATCGGCTCCTGATATACGAAATTCCCTTCCCAAATACGTGTCAATATTCCCATAATCATATCTTCCTTTCAAATCGTTCTTTATTACCAATCTTCTGATTTGTATATTTTACAAGAATATTTCCATTACAAAATTGGATTATTTTGTTCTATTTTAAAAAATTACTATACTTTGACCGGTTGTTTTTCCTGTATTATGATAAGAGAGAAAGCATGTCCGGGAGGTGCGTAGAATGAAAATAATACACAGTTTCACAATGCGTGTTCTGATGATTATGGTCTCGCTGTTACTATTGTTTTGTGCGGTCAGTACAATAGCATGGTATCGGAGTTTTACCCAAGAAGCCGTGGAAACAGCAGAAGAACATATGGATACGGTGATTGAAACATTGAATGAAATGTTTGATGAAAAATTGCGGGAGATTGATTATACAACTGCGTTTATTTCAAATAAAGTCCGGACAACGCAGAATGACAGTATTATTCAGTTCCTGACGGCTTCGGAACCGAATATGCAGGTTGCGTCCAGACAGTCGGCACAGAATTATTTATTTAACCGGTGCAATTTTAAGGCGTATTTGAACGGAATGGCAATCTATGGACTGGATGGAAGAACCTGTACCTATGGAATTACGACACCCTATGATGAAGTGGCGGATACGGAATGGTTCGAGAGCATAAAAAACGGGGAGAAAGACGTAGTGTATCTGACACCACGGGCGTATACAGAAAAACAGCCGTCTCCCAAAAACAGCTATGTATTTTCAATTGTTCGTCCTGTATTTTATGGGAGCCGGATCGTGGGAGTTATCAAAGCTGACATCAAGAGCAGCTTGTTGGAGACGATATTTGATATCCGGGAAATGAAAGGATATTCACTTTATGTATTTGACAGAGATACCAAAGAGACTGTGTACAGTCCGGAAGAAACGAATTTCTTAAATGTATCGGATTTCTGTGATTCCATACCGGAAGGAGATGGAACTTTCACAAAAAGACAGGGCGGGGTGACCTGGCTGGTTGTTTATACTACTTCGGAAGTTGCACCGTGGCAAATCGTAGGTGTGGTACAGCAGAGTACAGTTCTCGCCGGTTTTTTGCAGGTTAGGAATCAGATGACGGTTATGGTGATCTTATTTGTCATTGTGTTTGCTTTAATTGCTTTTGTAGTCTCTTATTATCTGACAAAAGATCTTCGCAAACTGACGGGAGCAGTGGAAAAGATTGGTGATGACTGCTTGGAATTGCCGATATCTATTAAACGTAGGGATGAGGTAGGAATTTTATATCAACAGATCCGGACTATGTTGGAGAGAATCAGGGATCTGATTACAAATATTCGCAAGGTGGAGGAAGAAAAGAGAATTTCTGAGATTGAAATGTTGTCCATACAGATCAATCCCCATTTTTTGTATAATACATTGCATACTATAAAGGTGCTATCTATTATGCAGGGGGTAGAGAATATCCAGACAGTTTCAGATGCGTTATCGAGAATGCTTCATTTGAATTTGGATGCTCGGAAATTTATCAGTATTGCCGAGGAGGAAAAATATTTACAGGATTATCTGGATATCCAGCAGTATAGATATGTCGGGAAACTGACCTATAGTATTTCCATTGAAGATTCGGTAAAAGGATGTGTATTGCCAAAACTGCTGATACAGCCAATCGTGGAAAATGCATTGCAGCATGGAATCTCGAAGGAACAGTCGGTAGGTATGGTACAGATCAGGGTATATGGAGAAGAGGAGGAACTTCATATACTGGTACGGAACAGCGGACCGGAATTTCCACCGGAATTATTGTGCCAGCAGCATTATTGCGGAGGCGCATCGAAACATATCGGCTTGCAGAATATATCGAGACGATTGAATCTGTTATATGGAGAAAAAGCGGAAATGCGGATTGTATCTGGAGAGAATCTGCTGACGTCCGTGGAAATCATTCTTCCCAGGAGCAGTCAGGATGAGGAGGAAAAATACGATGAGAATAATGATTGTAGATGATGATTTTCTTGTAAGGACAAATCTGAAAAGATTGCTTGAGACATCAGAAAAGTGCAGAAATGCAGGATATATTATAATAGCAGAGGCAGCAGATGGGGATCAGGTGTTACATCAGATAGAGATGACAGAGCCGGATGTTATCATATCAGATATTAAAATGCCACAGATGGATGGTCTTGAATTGCAGAAAGAAGTTAAAAGGGAACATCCTGAGATCTCAATGATCATGCTGAGCGGCTACGATGACCTGGATTATGTGCGACAGGCATTAAAAAACGGAGCAATTGATTATATCTTAAAACATGAACTGGATGAAAAGGTATTAGTGCAGGCATTGTCCAGAGCAGAAGAAACGGGGAAGAATTCTGGGAAAGGTGAGGATTCCATTACCGCGGACAATCAGGTGGCACTTCGGAGGAATTTTATGATGAATCTTTTCTCCGGGTGTTATCACAGCGAAGAGGAGATCAGGTTTCGCTCCGGTGTGCTGGGACGAAAAATCGCTATGAAAAATGTATCTGCGGTCATCATAATGGTTCAGCCAAGGAAAGAAAATGTAATTTCTTCCTATCTGCGGGAGTATGCAATTTTAAATATTATTGATGAGATTTTACAGGATTATCGGATGGGAATCTGCTGTCATGTTTCGGACGAGAAATATGTTTTTATGATGGATTATGATAATATTTATAGTTATCTGGCAAGAAGTGAACTTTTTCGGGAAGTACAGACAAGAATCAGCAGTTGTCTGAAAACCTATCTGAATTTGGAAGTTAGTTTATATGAGGGAGAAGTTGCAGGATCAATACTGAACATTCCGCAATCTTATCTTGGAGCGGAAAAAGTGTACGAAAATCGCTTTTTTCCTGAGGCTGTCGGACCGCAGAAAAACGCAGTCCCGTTAGATATATTATCTGTATTTGATGCAGCACGGGAAGGACGGATGGTATCTGCAATCCGCCAGAATAACCGGGAAGGGGCGGAAGTGCTGTTGAATGATATATTCAAACAGTTGGGAACAATGCAGCCGACCGTAGATTCTTTACAGAATTTCTTTTTGGATTTATTGAGTACATTGAAACGTGCATGGATTGAGAGAGATATTGATCTGAACAGATTTTTTGATCCTGTGAATCCACAACAGATTTTTCGGAGCTTTAAGAATTTGCAGGAAGCTGAGAAATGGTTTCAGAGTATTATGAAAAATGCTTTTGAAGCTGCACAGAGTCATGCACAAAGCCCCGAATCTCCTTATGTGGAACAGGCAATTGGTATCATTCACAGAAAATATGCGCAGGAGATATCCCAAAGTACCGTTGCGGATGCCATAGGAATCAGTGCTTCTTATCTGAGCAGGTTGTTTAAGGAGGATCTGAATATAGGGTTTTCGGATTTCCTGTGTGCTTACCGGATTGAAAAAGCGAAGGAACTGCTAAAAGAGAACAGGTACAGCAATAAAGAGATCGCACGTATGACCGGATTTCAGGACGACGCGTATTTTGCCAGAATATTTAAACGGTATACAGGGATGACACCGAAGGAATATCGGAAGACAGAGGAATAAAAAGTACAATTTTTTCACAAAAGAATCCAATTTTGATAAATACTCACTCCACTATAATCAAATCATGAGGAACCACTCAAATATATTTTTACAAGGAGGATTATCATGAAAAAGGGTATAGCATTAGCACTGGCAACTATGATGGTAACATCTCTTGCAGCATGTGGAAACACTCAGGATGCAGTTACATCGGAGAGTACACAGCCAGCAGGAACAGAGACAAAGACGGAGCAGGTAAAAACGGATACAGAGGTGCCTACCGTTACCATGTTGACTTTCACCGACTGGTATAAATCCGGTTGGGAGGCACTGTCAGATTATATTGATCAGAACGCCGATGATTTGGGCTTCCGATTAAAGATTGACATTATCGCAGGAGGCGGCGAAGGTGAAGAACTTGTAAGAGCTAAGTTTGCAACCGGTGATCTCCCGGATCTGTTACAAACCTATGGACCGAAGTGGCTGGATCACAATGCCGGCGTATTGGATCAGATCGTCCCTCTCGAAAATGTAGATATGTCTGAATACAGTCAGGATCAGCTGGAGGAAGGACATTATATTTATAACGGACAGCTTTATGCAGTTCCTATGGATTCCACTTCACTGGTAGGTATTTTCTACAATAAGGATGTATTTGCGGAAGCGGGAATTGAAAAAGCACCCACTACATGGGACGAGTTCCTTGATTGCTGTGAAAAGCTGAAAGCAATCGGTGTGACACCTTTATATTATTCCGGAGCAGATACCTGGACACTGCAGTGCATCACACACTTTGGATTCAACGAAGATGTTGTGGAAAGCGGACTTTCTTATACAGAATTTTGGAATGAAATGAACACGAATAAACGTCATTATTCCGATGCCACAAATTTTAAAGATGCAATCATTATGTCCAAAGAAATGGTAGACAAGGGATATGTTAACAGCAGCTTCCTGTCAGATACCTATGATATGGCACAGACTGCACTGGCAGAAGGTACCGCCGGTATGTATTGCAATGGTACCTGGGTATATGATGAGATCGCCAGCAAGTATCCGGAATCCGCAGACAAGATTGGATCCTTTATCTTACCTTTGTATGAGAAGAATTATACCTGCTCTTCCATGCCCGGTTCCGTTGTTATGACTTCTGCATGCAAGGATCAGGAATTAGGTGAAAAAGTGCTGAATTTCCTGGCTTCTTCTACCGCTCAGCAGATTTATGCTACAGCACAGCCCGGAATCTACCTGAATCAGAAAGTAAGTTGTGAACTTCCGGAAGCATATCAGACTCTTTATGATGAGATGCTGAAAGGAAACAGCATGGAGGTATGGCAGAACGGTAATGTATATGGCTATGGTGATTATCATATCCATGTACAGGATTATCTGGCAGGTGGTATGGATATTGATCAGGTCATCAGCCTGTTAGACAGTGATACCGCAGATAATGCAAAAGCAGCCAATGATCCTAACTGGAATTAGAGCCAGATAACATTGGATGAGAATGGATAACTGGAGTGCTTGCACTCCAGTTATTTTTATAAAACATGGACAATATAAGGAGAAAACTCTTGGGACAGACGAAAAAATTACGAGGACATTTGAAGAGTCCATATGCTTATTATCTTATGCTGCCTGCATTGCTGGTTTATGCACTGCTGTTTGTTTTACCTGCACTGTCAGGTCTGCTGTTATCGTTTTTTAATGTAAAATCTTTCAAATTATCCACGATTACATTTGCAGGACTTGAAAACTATGCAACGGTATTGCGGAATCCTTATTTCAGCATTGCTATCAAGAATACGTTACTGTTTGCAGTGGTAACGACTTTAGGAAAAGTAATCTTCGGAATGGCATTAGCGCTGCTGGTGAATCAACGTTTTCAGGGCGTGAACTATATGAGAACAGTTTTCTTCCTTCCGGCGGTACTGAATAACGTTGCTGTGGGACTGGTGTTCCGGTCTATGATGCATCCTTCCGGATTAATCAACCAGACATTGAGTGCGATGGGGCTGGATATGCTAATGCACAACTGGCTTACAGATGCGAAGATTGCCATTTTCTCCTGCGCGTTTGTAGAAATATGGAAATGGACTGGGTACACCATGGTTATTTTCCTGGCAGGACTGCAATCTATTGACAAGACCTATTATGAGGCAGCACAGCTGGATGGCGCGACTTACTGGCAGCAGCTTCGGTCTGTGACAATACCTCTGATCATGCCCGCGTTGAATAATGCGGTCGTTATCAGTGTAGTAGGTGGATTAAAAGTTTTTGATATCGTACAGTCACTGACGAATGGCGGTCCCGGTAATGCGACCAGCGTGTTCGGAACGCTGATTTATTCCTCTTTCAGCAGCGGCAGCTATGGACGGGGATGTGCAGCCAGCATGATTCTGACATTCTTTGTATTGCTGATTGCACTGCCGACGAACCGCTTTATCTCCCGTAAGGAGGTGGAAGTATGAGAACGCCTGCAAAAAAGCATACTCACATTCTACGAACTTTGTTTGGCTTTGCATTAAGTCTGTTAATGCTGGTCCCCTTTGCAATGATTGTACTGAATTCTTTTAAAAATAAAAAAGAAGCGGCACAGATGGGACTGGCATTGCCAAAACAGTGGAACATTATTGAAAATTATCGTGCAGTTATGGAGACCGGTGTGGTGCATGCATTCAGAAACAGTTGCATCGTGACATTACTGTCAGTGCTTTTGATTGTTCTGTTTTCTGCATTGGCAGCATTTGTATTACAGAGACGAAATACAAAAGGAAGTCAGAAGATCATTACGTTTTTTGTGATAGGACTTATCATTCCGGGACAGATTATTCCGACTTATATGTTGTGTAATTATCTGCACTTAAAGACATTTATCGGAGCGGCAGCAGTGCTGACAGCAGCCAACCTGCCACTCGGAATTTTTCTGTATATCGGAGCATTGAAGTCGATTCCCAGGGATATTGACGAGGCTGCCATTTTGGACGGCTGTGGTACATGGACATTGTTTTTCCGGGTTATTTTCCAGCTGATGAAACCCATGACGGTGACATTGTTTATATTGACTTTTATGAATATCTGGAATGATTTCGGAACAACTATTTACTTCCTGAATACTTCAGAGAACTACACGTTACCGCTTACGATTTATAATTTTTTCAGTACGCACAGTTCGGATTGGAATCTGGTGTTCACGGATGTTGTGATTGTTTCCCTGCCGGTGATTATTGTATATTTCTGTGCACAGAAACAGATCATGTCTGGAATGACATCCGGTGCAGTAAAGGGGTGACGGTGTGAAAATAGCGTCCGAACAGCAGGAAAAACGACAACAGGCAAAGGACCGATGCAAATATCGCCTACAGGGGGCAGATCCTCACGGGGCGTATCCTACAGGGATTGTAAGGTCTTCATACTGGAAATTTTATAGTGGAGAAGAGGAACTGCCGGTATATGATACGCCGGTTACACATGGGGGACCACAGAGTTTTGTGGTGATTCCGTGGGGCAGTAGAGATTTTACAGCAGAATCACTGGTTCCGGTATGGGACGCAGAGATTCTGCCGGAAAATTTACATATTGCTGCAACAGTGGAGAACCACAAAATTCATTTTGCTGATACAGAGTCTGCCAATTTGATGATTGAGATAAATAAAGGCTATCAGCATCCTCTGGCAATTTTCCGGGCGGAATTTAAGAATATTGATAATCCAGAAGATCCGGAAGTACTGTATTTTGAACCGGGAATTCACAAAATTCGCACGTTGGAGTTGCAAAGCGGACAGACAGTTGTGCTGGCACCGGGAGCGATTCTGACACCGATACAGCCGGATGAAACAGATGAAATACTGGTGGAAAATGATTGGGCAGGAAAAACAAATTATCAGGATCTTATTTCCGCAAATAAGAAGAAAAATATTCGAATCTGTGGTGCGGGAATAATAGACCTGACAGCATTGGATTGGCATGCACGGAGAAGCATGGTTTTCTGCGACTGTGAAAACATAGAAATTGAAGATGTTATATTTATAGGTGCAGCGCACTGGACGCTTCCGTTTTTCGGCTGCAGGAATGTTCATGTGAACCGGGCGCGATTGTTGGCATATCGGGAGAACAGTGATGGAATTGATCTTGTAGATACGCAGAATGCGTTGATTGAGAATTGTTTCCTGCGGACAGGAGATGATGCAATCTGTTTGAAAAGCATGGCGCTTACAAAGCAGGTGGAGACACATGATATTACAGTGCGAAAATGCATTGTATGGAATGATAAGGTTCGCGCTTTCGGTGTAGCCGGAGAATCTAGACATGATATATATAATGCAATATTTGAAGATTGTGATGTGCTGCACAGCATGGCAGATTGGACAACGGAAGTAGGGGCACTTGCAGTATATATCTGCGATGCGGCAAAAGTACACCATATTGTATTCCGGAATATTCGCATCCGGCAGGAGAGCAACTATGCAATCTGCTGCGTGATTACAAGAGATAAATGGTCTTCCGATGAACGAGCAGGTCAAGTAGAGGATATTCTGTTTGAAGATATTATGTTGCCGGAAAATTACAGCATATATCTGAGCGGGTTTTCTGAAGAGCATAAGATCAGAAATTTGTGTTTTCGGGGAGGTGATCTTGAGAACTGCGGACAGCATATGGAAAGGAAGGAATTTGTAGAGGTTAAACAAACATAGGAGGTACGGATTATGAGGAACACCGACATTAGAATACGGGATCCGTATATTGTGGCAGATAAGGAAACGAAACAGTACTTTTTATTTGGTACGACGGATTCGGATCCGTGGAATGGAGAAGGAGAAGGATTCAAGGTCTATCGCAGCGAGAATCTGGAAGAATGGGTGGAGGAAGGATATGCATTCAGACCACCGCAAAACTTTTGGGCAAATAAGAACTTTTGGGCACCGGAGGTGCATAAGTATCTTGGAAAATGGTATTTGATTGCCAGTTTTTATGCAGAAGGGCATCACAGAGGTGTGCAGATATTCCGGTCGGAGAACATTATAGGACCATACACCGCTATTTCTGACAAACCTGTCACGCCGGCTGAATGGGATTGCCTGGATGGAACTCTGTATGTAGAGAATGGGATACCGTGCTTGATATTCTCCCATGAGTGGACACAAATTCATGATGGTGCTATCTGCGCAGTGGAATTAACAGAAGATTTAACTGCTGCAAAGGGCGATCCGGTGGTATTGTTTCATGCAACAGATGCATCGTGGAGCGTACCGGATACCGGGGATGTGGTGCAGGCGGAAGGAGAAAATTATGTCACAGATGGACCGTTCCTATTTCATGAAAATGGAGTATTGAAAATGCTTTGGTCAAGCTTTGCACAAGAGGGTTATGCGTTAGGCACCGCTTATAGCCTGAGTGGAAGCATTCGGGGACCGTGGAGACAAAATCCGGAACCAACCTGTCCATTTGGAGGTCATGGAATGTTGTTTGAAGACTTTTCAGGGAGACGTTTATTGGCATTACATGCGCCGAATACCTCCGGAATGGAAAGATTGCGGCTGATTATCTGGAATTCAGCCACCATACCCCAAGATTCAGATACCCCGCGAACGTAACCCACAGCAAATACAAAATATTAATTCTTTATGAAATTAGGCATTTTGATTGACATATTTTTTGTAGACAGCTAATATGACATTAACGATAGGCAACTTGAGTGCCTGCCAAGCGCAGAAGTAAGGTATTGTGCCAGAGAGCAGTGCCTTATGAGCTTTATAAGGGTTTGACATTTACCACAATCTGGCTAGAGACCGTAGGTCTTGAAAGAAAATGTCAAAGGCTCTGCTATATCGGCAGAGCCTTCTTTTTTAGAGGAAATAAAGTAATAACATACTGATTATGGAAAAGAGGATCAATTATGAGTGAAAAATATAAATTGAGCATTTTAGCGCTGACAGCCTGTCTGTTGACGGGATGTGGTGCCGGGGAAATGAGTGCTTTGGAGAATGCGACGGCGGAGAAGCAGCCAACAGAGCCGGTGACAGAGGCATCTGCGGAGACTTTCACAGAGACAGCTTCTGCTACGACAGAGGTTCCGCAGGAAACCACAGCACAGGAAAATCCGGCTGCACCTAAAGAAATCTCCATAGACTTCACCGGAATCGCGGAATTTCATCCGGAAGGAACGGCGGCGCAGCCCTATTCCCTGGAAATCCTTTCCGAGACGTATAACAATATTACTTTTGCAGACGAATGGTACAATGCATCGGAAGATGTTTCCCTTCCCATGATCGGAGAAAACTGGGACTGCTTCTATGATGAAAATTATACCTATCAGTGGGACGAAGGAAAACTGAGCATTTTCGACGGTGAGAACTGCTTGTATGTACTGGAATATCCCACAGACAAATGGTACGTAAACGGCAACAACGCCCGCCTTGAGAACGGGATCTTCTATGGGGCTTCGGTAATGAACGGCTATGCCCAGCCGGACACCTGCTTTATGTTTGCCTATGATCTGGAAAATGAGAAGCTGCTGTGGCGGAGTGCCGACCAGACCTACAACAGCATGAATTTTCTCGTGAAAGGGGACGTGATTTTCTGTGGCTATGGCTTTACCGCAGAGGATGATTACCTCTACCAGCTGGATAAAAATACCGGAGAAGTGATCGACCGCCTGTCCCTGAAAAAGATGCCTGACCTCATGGCAGAGAAGGATGATCGGTTGTATGTGCATACCTATAGTTATGATTATGTGATTGGGATATTTTAAATTGAACATATCAAAATAATTAGCATCAGTTAATGAAATTGTGATAAAAATATGGTATTTTAAATTTGTAACATAAAAAGAGTTACAAATTTAAAATATCGTTTGTGTAAATGCTTGTGGGAGGAGAATTCAGGTAAGGAAAATGAACGAAAAGATGACAAAAAAGCAGAAAGTAGTATTTGCGGTTGTGGCAGCAGTGATTGTGCTGGGGATAATTATGTCTTACATATTTTTGATGAAAAATCAGCATATAGACAGTACACCTGAAGAAAAAAAGATGCCTGCCATGAGTGATACAGAAGACTATGAAGTACGTGAAAGTGATGAAAGCATTCAAAGCAGCGAAACAGAAGATTATTATATGACATCTACAGGAGTAACAGCAGAGGAGCAATTTGCTGAAGAGATTAAAAATGATATTTTAAAGCATGATTGGGATGCGTTATCTGAGAAGATTTCATATCCTATTGTAATAAATGGAACTACGGTTACTAATCGTGAAGATTTTTTAAAACTAGATATTGATGGAAAGCTGAATCAAGAATTTGTAGAGGCTATTCGTGCTGAAACATGCCGAAAAATGTTTTGCAATTGGCAAGGGGTGATGATGGGGGATGCCGGACAAATCTGGTTTGAAAATGTTGGTAATGGAACAGGAACGCCGGAATTATCAATTATCGGAATTAATAATATGCTCGAGACAGAATCGGAAGATCTGAATGCGGAAGAAACGATAGAGCCAGATCCGGAAATAGCAGATGGCAGTGTGGACGAATTATCCATGGATGAAATCGAAGAATTGCTTTTTGGTGAGTGGAAAGTTACGAAATTGCTTGGCTTTACACACGTACAAAACGATTATACGAATTATCCGGAAGGACATGATATCATAGGCAATCATATTGTGATAAATGAAGATGTATTTTCCAGTGAAGGGCTTGAAAAATATGAACGTTATCAATGCGAGATTTTAGAACCTTCTTATGAGGTATCTCCGATAAAAGAGCGTAATTTAATCTATTATGTAAAGGAAGCTATAAAAGACGATCCGGAACTATATGATTGGATTCTGAATTATGATGAATTACAGGATTTAAAAATAAGGGGCACAAGAGATGGAATAAAGGGGAAGTCTCCGGCAGTAGACATAATGCTTTCCAGCGATAAGCAGTTTGTTATTCTTACGATGGATTGTGCTTTTTACCTGTTGGAAAAAGAATGATATTGGGATGACGTGCGAGGGGATTACGAATGAATACTTTTAAAACAATAGCATTATTGCTTGTAGGTACAGTATCATCTTTGATGATAATGGGATGCGGAGAAATAGACACCGGGACGGAAACATCTGCGTGGGAGAAAGAGACTGCTACAATTGTGCCGGAAGAACCTGAAACGGAGATTATACTTGGAGATATCGGGGGAGCGTCGACATTACATGAAGCAGTAGCTGATTTTAATGGTAAAAATGACGGAATAACAATCACAATACATGATTATTACGAAGAAAATATAAGCGACGGAATTAGCCGTTTGTATGATGATATTTTGACAGGAAAAGGACCTGATATCATTAGTTTTTCGACAGATGAGATGGATGTGGAAGTGCTTACAGAAAAGGGCGCAATAGAGAATCTTATTCCCTATCTGGAGAAAAGTGATGTGATTGGGGAAGAGGACATCGTTGATTCCGCGTATCAGGTTTTGACAGCGGATGGTGGCTTGTATATGTTGCCAACGAATTTTGTGTTATATACATTGATAACAAAAGAAAAATGGTGCAGTAACAAAGAAAATTTTACCTTCGAGGAAGCCTTGCGGGCCGTTCGGGAATGTGAAGAGGATCCTATGATTTCACGGGATTTATTTTTACAGGAAGGGGCAATCTGCGGAGGATATTCCGGGGAAACGGAAGATAACAGATTGGAACAATATATAAAAATTGCAGAACAATTACCGCAACAGGCGATGTTTCAAACGAATGACCTTTTGATGCGGGAAGGAAAAATTCCATTCAATCTTGAGTGCATAGGTGACATGCAACAATATTTATATAAAAAATCCGTATGGGGTGAGGATGCAGTCTATACAGGATTTCCGGGAGCAGAGGGAAAGGGAAGAATATTTATTTTTGACAACTGTTTCGCCATTAACAGTCAAAGCACGCACAAAGAAGAAGCATGGAAGTTTGTGGAAAGCTATTTTACTGAGGAAGGACAGAAAACGATTGCTCCCAATTGGAATTTTTCAATATTGCAAGATGTGCTGGATCAACAGCTTAGTGATAGCAGAAAGCAGGAATATTATCAGACATCGGATGGAAAAAGAGAGAAACTTCCTATTCTGACATACGAAATTGGCAGTACCTATGAAAATGTTTATGCGGCACAAGATGAGGATATACAGGATGTAAGGGAGATGATAAATAATACGAAGGTAATGCAGCGCAGTGACCTTCCTTTAATAGGGATTACGCAGGCAGAGGCTTTGTATTATTTTAACGGAGAAAAAAGTATAGAAGAAACAGCAGCGGCTATAAGGAATAAAATTGATGAAATGCCGAATGCAAAAAATGCACAGCCAGATATGGATGTCATTATCAATATAGGGGATTTTTCAGTTTCCTTATATGAAGGTGAGCAGGAAATATTGGGGAAGCTGGATGAGATGGGGCTGTTGTATGAAAAGGTTGAGGATTCGGATAACAAAAAATATAATTATTATTATAACGTAGGTGATGGGGAAGCTCAATTTATACAAGTTTATTTTCTTGAAAAAGAATGTGTCAGAATAAGAATCAGTAGTAATGAAACATTCGCACATACCTCGAGAGGCATATATTCCGGAAATAGTTATTCTCAAATGGTCGACCAATATGGAGATTCTTATGAAAAACATACTTATATGGGCAAAGAGAGATATACCATTTATCGTTATGCTTTAGGAGAATGTTTCCATGAATTCGGCATACCGGGGGAAGCGACCGGTGAAATCTATAATGTTGATGTTTATGTTTCCGGTCAGATGCCTATCTATGATTATGGAGAAGAGATTGTAGAGGATTAGAAATTTTTTGAAAATATGTAAGGCGATGAGACGGACTATATGGAATAGCTGAATGCAAACGAAGGTAATGCTAAAGAGCTGGAGATTCCGTATTTTTCATTTACGGAAGAAAATATTGTGAGAGAAGAAAATAGAAGATAATTGGGGGAGGAACAAAAAATGACCAAAAAGCAGAAAGTAGTATTTGTGGTTGTGGCAGTAGTGATTGTGCTGGGGATAATTTTGTCTTACGTATGCTATCATTTTATTTATGGGACAAGAATCACTTCCCGGGAGGGAGAAGCATACCACAAATTAGAGGGAAAGGGAGTCTACAGCCCGTTAGCGGTGTTTCCTTCCGCAGATATGGACACCGTTTCACAAGATTTTTATTATCAGACCCGTGATGAAATATTTGCAGCAACCTGCCAGATCTATTTGGAAAATCAATATACCAGGGAACAGTATGAGGCAGAAACAGAACGTCTGCGTAATTTGGAATTTTCTTATCAGGATCAGACGAATATGCTCTATCAGGATGAAGAAAATTATTGCAGCGTTGCGTATGTGGCAATGGCAAATTGGATCGACCGATATGAATATGCCATCACGTTAGACGACAGTAATACCATTATTTATGTTTATCTGCAGAACATGGACGCAAAGGACATACATATGCAGTCTGACTACCTTCCGAAATATTTTCAGGATAATAATGCCGGAAAGCATCAGGATACAGACCCTATGACCTCGGATTACAGAAGTTTCTATGCGTTCCGGATAGGAGATCATTATATAGACTGCATGGACTTGGCAGATCAGATTGAAATCGCCGATACCGAGCCGGAGACTCAGGCAGCGGATGTAGCACAGGAAGTTGAATCTAATTAATTTCTACAAAATAATGGGGAGTAGCTAACAGATTGCTGTGCGTAATATTTGACAGTATGTTATTCGTTATAGGATAACGGAGTAATAGGCATACTATATAATATCTCTGTCGGATCCGTGACAGAGATATTTTTCAATAGTGTAAATAAAATTTGACAAAGTAGATATAAATGTTTAATAATATTTACATAAGGAGATGGGATTATGCCGAAAAAAACAATAGTGTTGTTGCCTGAAACAGAAAAAATACTTGAGCAAATGGGACTACAGATAAAGTATGCAAGGCTGCGCAGAAAATTGACGTCGGAATTGGTTGCGGAAAGAGCAGGAATCAGCAGAGCTACTTTAGTATCCATAGAAAAAGGCTCACCTTCTGTGGCAATGGGGTGCTATGCGGCTGTGCTTCATGCATTGAATTATATGGATAAGGATTTACTGCTTGTTGCTAAAGATGATGAATTGGGACGGAAATTACAGGATCTTGATTTGCCTGTAAGACAGCGCGCACCCAGGAGGGGATAGGGAGTGGATAAAGAAAAAAAGATTTTTGTTTTTGCTGATTTTCAGCCTTATCACGAAGAAATTATAGGTACAATCTATGTTTCGCAGACGAGAGGAAAGGAATTTTACTCTTTTGAGTATGATCAGAAATGGCTGGAAAAGGGAAATATGATATTAGATCCCGATTTACAGATGTATAAGGGAAGGCAATATATTCACGATGATAAGAAGATATTCGGAGTATTTGCCGATTCCTGCCCTGATAGATGGGGACAGCGTCTGATGAAACGCAGAGAGGAATTGCGTGCCAAAAATGCAGGTGAAAAACCTAGAAAGCTTTTAGACAGTGATTATCTTCTGGGAGTGTATGATGAAGCAAGAATGGGCGGATTGCGTTTTAAAACGGAGTTGGAAGGTGAATTCTTGTCCAATGACAGGGAATTTGCAACACCACCGTGGACGTCATTAAGAGAACTCGAACAGGCGAAGAAAAATGTCACAGCCATTAGAAAAACGGTAGCAGATAATTGGCGGTCACTTGCCGGAAAATATGGAATCAGCCGTGGGGAAATCGAAAGAATGTGTCCGGCATTTCAGGGGGATGTATAGATATGTAAACGTCAAGGCTGTTGCGAAATAATTAAGAATCCATGCTGTTAAGTTCATTTGGAGAAAGCTGCACCAGCCTGGTGCAGAAATAGATTACAATCGGCAATGGCAGATCAGCACATTATGAAATGATTAAATAAACGCACGATAAACGCACGCGTGCGTTTATCGTGCTATATAAGATAGCCTTTTGCAATTAATTAAGTGAAACAGTGTTTAGCTTTTTTGAAAATTCTTTCACCGGTTCAGCCACCACACCCCCAGATTCAGATACCCCGCGAACGCCACCCACACCAGATAAGGCAGCATCAGCCATGCGGCAGGCTTCGAGATGCGGTAAAAGGCAACGGTAGTGGCGAGAATCAGGATCCACAGAGCGACCAGCCACAAAAAGGCGAAAAGATACCATCCCAGGTTGAAGAACCAGATGGACCAGAAAAAATTAAAAATAAGCTGTACGGTATACAGGGTGAGGGCTTTTGTGTCCTCACCTTTTTGCATGACAACGAGATAAGAGGCGATTCCCATGAGGACGAACAGGATGCTCCACACCACCGGGAAGAGCCACATGGGCGGCGTCAGGGGAGGCTGATTCACTGTTTCAAAGGCTTTCATACCGTCTTTGGTGATCCAGGCGGAGAGTCCGCCTACCGCCAGAGGGATGGCAACGGCAGTGATGAGGTTTTTCCAGTGAATATTGTGAAATTTGTCGGAGAATTGCATGGGAGCCTCCTTTGAAAATACGATTTTGCATGTGTCAATATCCGTGTATTTCTGATTAGTATTGTATGAAAATGAGATAAAAATTATGTGTCTAGCTATAAAATGAGGACAAAAATTTGGGACTATCGGCAAACGGAGGTTTTGGTGTATGATTAAGAGTGTAATAAAGCATTATGACTATCAGAAACAGGAAATATCCAAGAAAAGGTAATAGGTAACATAGCTATGAGCACAGAACACACACAGGGTTCCCTGACAAAAGAGGCAATCCGGCTGGCGTGGCCGGCGGTCTGCGAATCCTTTTTTATCGCACTGGCGGGTATGGTGGATACTTTTATGGTGAGTACGCTCGGAGCCAATGCGGTGGCAGCGGTAGGGCTGACCACACAGCCGAAGTTCCTGGGGCTGGCACTGTTCATCGCAGCGAATGTAGCAATCTCCGCCCTGGTGGCGAGACGATTTGGAGAGAAGAGGCAGCAGGCGGCCAACGAGATTCTGGTGATGACGATCTGCTTTTGCATTGTGGCAGCGGTGATCATCAGTGCACTGACGGTGGGATTCGCGGATCAGATTATTGAATTCTGCGGATCGAGTGAGGACACGCATGCCATGGCGGCGAGATACTACCGGATCATCATGGGTGGCATGATCTTCAACGTATTGTCCATGGGAATCAATGCGGCACAGCGCGGCGCGGGCAATACGATGATCGCCCTTAGAACGAATCTGATCTCCAATCTGGTGAATATCTGCGGCAATTACCTGCTGATCAACGGCCATTTCGGATTCCCGGCACTGGGAATCACCGGAGCCGCCATTGCTACGGTATTCGGTACGGTAGTGGCATGCGTGATGAGCATCGTCTCGATCTGTCCGAAAGATGGATTTATCAGTATTCCGTATATGATTAAACATCATATTAGATTGCGGATGGAACCGCTGCTGGAGATCATCAAAGTCGGCTATTCCGTGTTTATTGAGCAGGTATTGATGCGTATCGGATTCATGTCGACTGCTATGATGGCTGCGAAAATGGGTACGGAAGCCATGGCGGCACATCAGGTAGGCATGAATATCCTCGGTCTGACGTTTTCATTCGGTGACGGTATGCAGGTAGCGGCGGTAGCGTTGATTGGACGGAGTCTGGGAGAACGTGATCCGGAGAAAGCGAAAAGCTACGGAGCCATCTGTAGACGTATTGGTCTGGGAATCTCTGTCGCACTGGCGGTTATCTATTTCTTCGGTGGGGAGACTATCTACCGGATGTTCTTTAGAGAGGAAAATATTATTGCATACGGTGTGAATATTATTCATTGTATTTGTATTATTGTTCTGTTCCAGGTGTCTCAGGTCATCTACATGGGTTGCCTGCGCGGTGCGGGAGATACGGCATACACGGCAGTGGCTTCTACGATCAGCGTTACTCTGATCCGTACGGCGGCATCCTATATTTTCGGGTTTACTCTGGGACTGGGAATGACCGGTATCTGGATGGGCATTCTGGCGGATCAGGTATCCAGATTTCTGTTTGCGTCGATTCGGTTCCGACAGGGAAAATGGGTGACAATTAAGATTTAATGAGCGCAGGTAATGAGCTTATGATAATAACAAAACTCCCGGAGCAATATCGCACCGGGAGTTCTTGCGTTCAAATAATATGCAATGAGTTACTGTGAGTTCTATTTCGTCTTCAAAGTCTTTTTCATAGCAGTGAAAGTCTCTGCACTGATCACATGCTCGATACGGCAGGCATCTTCGGCAGCCACAGTGGGATTCACACCGATGGAAGTCAGCCAGTCCGTAAGAAATGTGTGACGTTCATAGATTTTCTCTGCGATTTCCCGCCCCTTATCCAGCAGGGTGATGTAGCCTTCCTTGTCCATTTCAATATATTCCCCATTGCGGAGATTCTTCATAGCGACACTGACGCTGGGCTTGGACACACCCAGATCGTTGGCAATATCAATGGAACGGACAACACCGTTCTTTTTCTTCAGCACTAAGATCGTTTCCAGATAATTCTCAGCAGATTCCTGTATTTTCATGTAATGACCATACCCTTCCCATACATAGCATTGTGAATCGAAATACCTGCCCTACATATGGAAACTTAACCATCCGCAGGCATTACAATAAGAATAGCAGAAAAGGGTAGGAAATGCAAGATTTCAACTTAATGAGAAAAAATATCAATAAGCAATTCCTATGAGATTTCTATGGAAAAAATCAAAAAAATATATTGACAGTAAAAAAAGGTTAGTATATACTAACCACGTGAATTGAGAATGAATCTCATTAAGAACTAATGAGAAACCAAAAGCAGTTCAATACTATTGAAGGGAAGGAAGTGTGTATGATGCCCCTGAGTATGGTAGGTGCCGGTGAAGAGAACACGATCCAGAGGATCGGCGGCAAAGAGGAGACGAGGAAGTTTTTGGAGACCCTCGGATTTGTAGTAGGTGGTAAAGTGACAGTTGTGTCCCAGACCGAAGGCAACCTGATTGTGAATATCAAGGAATCAAGAGTAGCCATCGGCAAGGATATGGCCAATAAAATCATGGTGTAGCAGGCAGCTGTACCAAAAGATGCTAATAGGAGGAGAAAATGAAGACATTGAAGGAAGTTCCCTGCGGACAGACCGTAAAGGTAACCAAACTGAATGGTGAAGGTCCTGTCAAGAGACGTATCATGGACATGGGCATTACCAAAGGTGTTGAGATCTATGTGAGAAAGGTTGCTCCTTTGGGAGATCCCGTGGAAGTAACTGTCAGAGGCTATGAGCTGTCTCTTCGTAAGGCAGACGCTGAGATGATTTGCGTTGAGTAAATGATCTTTTTTTTAGCAGGAAGGTTAGCTGGAACTAATTAGTGAAAGCTAATCACATGAGCAAAAAGGAAGCTCTGAAAGAGCGTTTTGCGAATGGGGTCTGAATAGTTATTAAATGATTTTAGAGGAAAGAGGTAGAAAAATGGCAATTAAGATTGCACTTGCAGGTAACCCTAACTGCGGTAAAACGACACTTTTCAATGCTCTGACCGGTTCCAACCAGTTCGTAGGTAACTGGCCCGGTGTAACCGTTGAGAAAAAGGAAGGTAAATTAAAGAAGCAGTACGGTGGTAACGGTGATGACGTGATCATCATGGATTTACCCGGTATTTATTCCCTGTCTCCGTATACTCTGGAGGAAGTGGTAGCACGTAACTACCTGATCGGTGAGAGACCCGATGCGATCCTGAACCTGGTAGACGGTACCAACATCGAGCGTAACTTATATCTGAGCACACAGCTGATGGAATTGGGTATCCCCGTTGTCATGGCTGTCAACATGATCGATATCGTGAACAAGAATGGAGACAAGATCAACGTAGGCAAGCTTTCTGAGAAGTTGGGTTGTCCCGTTGTTGAGATCTCTGCTCTGAAACTGACTGGTATCGAGAATGCTACCAAAAAAGCGATCGAACTGGCACAGAAGAAGAGTGCAGCAGTTGCGGTACATAAATTTGCGCCTGAGGTTGAGAACGTGATCGAGACCGTAGAGAAGAAGCTTACTGATGTTCCCGAGGAGCAGAAGAGATTCTTCGCTATCAAGCTGTTAGAGAAGGATGACAAGATCCAGGCACAGATGAAGAGTGTTCCCGATGTATCCGCAGAGATCAAGCAGTTGGAAGCTGCTATGGATGATGACACAGAGAGTATCATCACCAACGAGAGATACACATACATTTCCTCTATCATCAAAGAATGCTACACCAAGAAGGAAGGCCAGAAGTTAACGACTTCTGATAAGATTGATAAAATCGTGACCAACAGATGGCTGGCACTGCCGATCTTCGCAGTTGTTATGTTCATCGTATATTATGTATCTGTTACCACCGTCGGTACCTGGGCTACCGACTGGGCAAACGATGGCGTATTCGGTGATGGCTGGCATCTGTTCACTATCGGAACCGGTGCTTATGAAGAAGCAGCCGAGCCTTATGATGATGCAATGAATGTGATCAACGCATTCGTAGAAGCTGACGGTGATGAAGCTTTGGCAGCAGTCATCGACAGCGAGTCTGAAGACTACGATCCCACAGCAGCAGTAGCAGCTGTTCAGGAGTTCGCAGCAGGCATCGATGCATCCGCTACCGCAGATTACACCCTGGAAGATGAAGAGACTCTGGCAACAGAGGATGTTACTTACACCGGTGCTGAGCTGGCAGAGGCAGTTGATGTATACGCAGCAGACGGCGCAGAAGCTCCCGATCCCGCAGACTACGGTATCTGGGTACCTGGTATTCCCGTACTGTTAGAGTCCGGACTGGATGCAATTGGATGTGCTGACTGGCTGAAAGGACTGATCCTTGACGGTATTGTAGCCGGTGTCGGTGCAGTGCTTGGTTTCGTACCCCAGATGCTGGTACTGTTTATTTTCCTGGCATTCCTGGAGTCCTGTGGTTACATGGCACGTATCGCATTCATCATGGACCGTATCTTCCGTAAGTTCGGTCTGTCCGGTAAATCCTTCATTCCTATGCTGATCGGTTCCGGATGTGGTGTTCCCGGTATCATGGCTTCCCGTACCATCGAGAACGACAGAGACCGTAAGATGACGATTATGACTACCACATTTATTCCTTGTGGTGCTAAGCTTCCTTTCATCGCCATGGTAGCAGGTGCTATCTTCGGCGGCGCAGCATGGGTTGCTCCTTCCGCATACTTCCTGGGAATCGCAGCAATCATCTGCTCCGGTATTATCCTGAAGAAGACCAAGATCTTCGAGGGCGATCCTGCTCCTTTCGTTATGGAGCTTCCCGCTTACCACTGGCCTACCGTAGGTACGGTACTGCGCAGCATGTGGGAGCGTGGCTGGTCCTTCATCAAGAAGGCAGGTACCATCATCCTTCTGTCCACCATCGTTGTATGGTTTACTACTTATTTCGGATTCACCGAGGACGGCTTCCGCATGCTGGCTGAGGATGAGATCGATATGAGTATCCTGGGCAAGATCGGTCAGTGCCTGGCATGGATCTTCATCCCTCAGGGCTTCGGTAACTGGCAGGCAACTGTTGCATCCATCACCGGTCTGGTAGCAAAGGAGAACATCGTAGGTACGATGGGTATCCTCTACAGCGCAGGCGAGGGTTCCGTATATGCTAACATGGCAGCTACCTTCACTGTAGCAAGCGGCTATGCATTCCTGGCATTCAACCTGCTGTGCGCACCTTGCTTCGCAGCTATGGGTGCGATCAAGCGTGAGATGAACAATACCAGATGGTTCTGGATCGCTATCGGATATCAGTGCGGTCTGGCATATGTGGTATCCCTGTGTGTATATCAGATCGGTACGCTGATCACCACCGGTGCTTTCGGTATCGGCACTGTAGTAGCATTCCTTCTGATCATCGGCTTCATTTATCTGCTCCTCCGTCCTTACAAG